>SAMEA3663047__coassemble_269_pt1 | contig 19274 bp, 14 predicted proteins | sample SAMEA3663047__metabat2_low_PE_007 | metagenome-assembled genome bin SAMEA3663047 (sample SAMEA3663047) | pig gut metagenome | biome: pig gut; feature: pig-associated habitat; material: faeces | place: France | collected 2012
CTGTACAATAGAAGAAAAACAGAATATTCTGGGAAATAGCAGCATCCTTGCCAAAGCCTTTAGAAAGCTTCATTTGACAGAAGACAGGCGTTATACAGAGCATCAGATGTATGATGAAGGTCTTTTTAAGCTGGAAAACAGGGTCTTAACCGGTTACTGGGCCTGTGAGGCCTATTATGGCGACATTCTTCCTGCACTAAGGCAAAAGCTGGTTTTTCCGCCGTCGGACAATCCGATGAATGGGAAGATGAAAAAGCAGATGGGAGAAACCAATGCAGTCAGCATTCACCTGCGCAGAGGCGATTATCTTACACCCGATAATCAGCAGATATTTGGCGGAATTTGTACCAGAGCCTATTATGAAAGGGCTATGGAATACATAGAGAAACGGGTGGATGAGGCCCATTTTTATGTGTTTTCTGATGAGCCGGATTATGCACAGGAGTTTATGGAAAAGGTAATCGGACACAGAAGCGATTATACAATTGTGGACATCAATCATGGAAAAGACAGCTTTTATGATATTGATTTGATGAGCCAATGCAGACATCATATCTGTGCCAACAGTACCTTCAGCTTCTGGGGAGCAAGACTCAATGCCCGGCCCGATCGAATTGCTGTTCGTCCCCTGAAACAAAAAAATGGGGTGGATTGGTATAAGCCGGGGGCTATGAAAAGGCTCTGGCCCGGATGGATCTGCATTGATGAGGGAGGGAAAGTATGGTAATAGTAATTGTCAGCTGGATATACTATTTTGTGCTGTGCCTTATTGTTGGTATGGGACTGGAGAAGCTTCTGGCAAGATTTTTGGGAAGAAGATGGTTCTTTTGGACCGTTGATTATGTGGTGGCAGGAATTACGGTTATCACTCTCTATGCCGGTTTTTTCAGCATCTTCTATAAGATAGGGATGATTGCTCATCTGGGACTTTTGGCAGCAGCGATCATCACAGGCTGGGGCAATCGAAAAGGAATAAAGGAACTTTTAGACAAAGGGAAAAAACTGTGTTTTTCCTGGGAAGGCTTTTTTCTCATTTGCTTTATTTTGTTAATTGCTTTTTTTACCTCCAGGGGAACCTTCCATACGGATACCAATATCTATCATGCCCAGAATATCCGGCTTTATGAGGAATATGGGCTGATCAGGGGAATGGCTAATCTGCAGCTTCATTATGGCTACAACAGTCTTTATCTTGCCTTTGCGGCCATAATGAGCCTAAGCTGGCTGCTGCCCTGGTCACTGCACACCACTACGGGTTTTGTGGAGGTGGTTTTAAGTCTGTATGCTCTGCACCGCCTGAAGGACTTTAAAAATCATACAAGCCATCTGGAGGATGCAGGCTGTATCTGTATTCTGCTTTATACACTGGTAAATGTAACAGGAAGTATGTCTCCGGCAACCGACTATCCAACCATGTTTTTATCCATCTATATGATTACGGTATGGCTGAGAGGAATGGAAAAAAGGGCACATTATTCGGTATATGCACTTTTATCCGTATTTGCAGTGTTTTTGGGAACCATGAAGCTGTCAGCTATTTCTATGGCTCTGGTGGCAGTTTATCCGGCATATTTTTTGCTAAAAGAGAAAAAATGGCGGGATATTGCCATTTATATCGGCCTGGGGGTGATTACCCTGGCTCCCTATTTGATTAGGAATGTTCTGTTATCGGGATGGCTGATTTACCCCTTTGAGGCTATTGATTTATTTAATGTGGCCTGGAAGGTGCCTTTGGAGTATCTGCTGGTGGACTCCTACCAGATTAAGGTCTGGGGAAGATGTCTGTACGATATCAGTCTCATTGACATGCCTGTCAGGGAGTGGTTTCCTATCTGGTGGGAAAGTCAGGAAAGATATGCTCAGATGCTTTTATATGCAAATGTTTTAGGGCTGCTTCTTAGCGTACTGAATCTGGCATATAAGTGGAGGAAAAAAATTCCTGTACGTGGGGAATTGGTGGTTCTCTATGCAGGTATGCTGGCCTCGGCAGCCATGTGGTTTATGCTGGCCCCCTTTATCCGCTACGGTCTGGCCTTTCTTCTGGTCATTCCCATTGTGGCTATGGCCAGCTGGTTTGACTATGAGAAAAAGGGCTTTCACAGTATCTTAACCGGAAGCATCGTTTTTTGCATGTTCCTTTGTTTCAGTCCCTATATTGACAATTATGTGACGGATGCCGGAGTATTTTTAAAACAGAGACTGAAGGAACCCTATTACCTTGTGGCCCAGGATTATGATGAGGCAAAAACAGGTATGGTAGAAATAAATGGAAATACCATTTATTACTGTGATGAAGGAGAAATTAACAGCTACCACCATTTTCCCAATACCTGTTATAAAATGATGCTGGATAGAAGTACGTTAGCGGGAGAAAATATAAAGTCCGGATTTGTGCCAAGGTAATGAGTAACGGGTTTGCAAAAAAAAAACCTGCAACTGCCATTAGAAAATAAAGGGAAGAATAGGAAATATGAAAAAATTTGTGGAAAAGATTAATGAGCGGCATATTTATATTTTACTTCTGGCCATCTTCTTATTAAGCCTGATACCTGTACTTATGCTGGGCTTCTACGGCTATCCCAGTGCAGACGATTTTTCTGCCAGCGACAGTGTAAGGGATGCCTGGATGAATACAGGCTCCTTCTGGGAAGTGATAAAGGCAGCCTTGGGAAATGGTACCTTTAATTATTTAAACTGGTCAGGAGTTTTTGCCTCTGTATTCTGGACTTCTCTGCAGCCGGGTATTTTTGGCGAACAGTTTTATGGAATGACCACAGTAATAACCATTGTTTTGCTTTTAGTGGGAGGATTCTATCTGGGGCATGTTATTCGGGAAAAATACCTGAAGGCAGACAAATATGTATTTGGGATAATTACGATTCTTTATCTGTTTACGATCATACAAATGATGCCCAGCGGTAATGAAGGCCTGTACTGGCATGCGGGAGTGGTAAATTATACCTGGGCTTTTGCCTTCCTTATGATGCTGCTGGGAGTGGTTCTCTCTCTTTACCAGGAGAAGCAGAAGGGGAAGAGAAGCCTTAAATGCCTGTTGGCCTGCATACTGGCTATACTGGTCGGGGGAGGAAATTTTATTACTGCCTTGCAGGGCTGTTTATGGATGGGACTGGCAGTTTTTCTTATCTGTGCTGTAGATTATTCCAGGGGAGGGCTTTCTTCATGGGAGGTAATAAAGAAAAATCTGTCAGTCATTATGCCTTCTATTATAGCGGTTGTCTCCTTTATTGCCAGTGTGATGGCTCCGGGAAACACAATACGCATGGAGCAAAGTGAAGGAATGAATCCGATTAAGGCTATTTTTGTATCCTTCTACTATTGTTTAAATGAACCTGTAGAAAGCTGGCTCAGGTGGCCTGTAATTGCTCTTCTGGTTCTATCCCTTCCTTTTATGTGGAGGGCGGCATCGGGAATGGAGTATTCATTCAGATATCCGGGACTGGTGGCACTTATGGCATATTGTCTGGTTTCCGCAGGCTTTACGCCTAATTTGTATGCACAGGGGGAGCTGGGAGCAGGAAGACTGCATAATACAATTTATTTCATCTTTATTTTTGCGTTGTATATCTTGGTCTTTTATACCGTGGGGTGGCTGAATAAACGATATATGGCAGAAGAAAGTGTAAAAAATGAGTTTTCTCAGACGAGCCGCACTTTTATCTGTGGTATGCTCGTTTTTCTGATTATTGCTTCCGGCCTGCATGTTAAAGCGGATGAGCGACTGTATATAGGGGCAGAGGCAACGGTTGCCCTTGTGTCCGGACAGGCAGAAATTTATAGACAAGAGAACGAAGAAAGGCTAAAATTACTTAAGGATGAAAGTCTTAAAAACGTCACCGTAAAGGCTTTTTCGGATCCACCGCGTTTGCTGCTGTTTCATGACGTTTCCTTTGATAGCGGCGACTGGTTTAATTTTGTAGTGGCCAAATACTATGGTAAAGAAAGTGTAGTTTGTGAAGAGTAAGATAAGACAGACCTATCAAAGAACAGTTGAATATTGCAGCTCGAGAAACATCGGAATATTGGTAAGCGTGTTGTTTATGATCAGTCTTTTTCCCATCATCCGAGTGGGCTTACATAACTATGCTACCGGAGATGATTACTGGTTCAGTCTGTATACCTATCGGGCGTGGGTGGAAACGGGCTCCATTTTAGAGGCGTTAAAGGGGTCTGTTCAAATGGTGATTCGGATGTATGAGGAATGGCAGGGCACCTGGTTTACGCTGTTTTTATTTACCCTTTCTCCCAATAATTTTTGGGAAAACGGTTATGTACTTACGGTATTCATGAGTCTTGGCCTTCTTATTGGAGGAATCAGCTGTCTGGCCGGCTTTTATCTGGTAAAAAAGCTTAACTTTACCAAAGGAGCCACAGCAATCATTATTTGCCTGGTGTCCTGGTTGAGCATCCAATATATCCCCAGAACCACTTCGGGAATTTACTGGTATAATGGAGTAGCTCATTATTCAGTGCCATTTTTTCTGGGATGTCTGGCCATTATACAGGCCCATCTTTTTGTAGAAACAAAAAGAAAGAGGAATTTAATCATAACCTTTTTGGTATTTACTTTGCTTGGAGGAGGAAGCTATCTGGTTCCCTTATCCGCTACTTTGGCAGTGGTTTTGATTTTACTGGCACAGCTTAAAGCAAAAGAGGGTGAAGGAAAGCGAGAGTGCAGCAGGAGAGGGGAAAAAAAGAAAATCAGGCTTTCATTCGACAGGAGGAACCTCTGGCTGCTCCTACCTCTGTTGGCAGAGTTTGCAGGCCTTCTTATCAGCTTTAAGGCTCCGGGAAATTCGGTAAGAGGTGGTGAGGAATTTGGTGCAGATTTAGGCTGGGCGGTTAAAACGGTGTATTATGCTATTGACAGAGGAATCTACCTGGGTATTGATTTTTTCAGGGAAAATCCGGTTACTGTAGTTGTTTATTTGATGCTGGCACTGCTTATCTGGAGCCAGTTATGGAGAGTCAACAGGGAAAAGGTAAGATTTAGGCTGCCGTTGCTTTTCGTTCTGTATATGAATGGAATTTACTGGGCCAGTTATACCCCGGAGATCTATGCCAGATCAGATGTATCCGGAGGGGTACAAAACACCTATTTTCATATCTTCTTATTGGTAACTCTGACGAACATCATTTATGTCCAGGGCTGGATTCAGGAAGGGCTGAGGAAGATGTGGAAGAAAAAAAACGGAAGGTGGACTTATGCCAATGGAGAGATAAAGAGCAGCTTATATGGTGTCAGGTATCGGGAATATATTCTTATTCCAGGTATTGTGGTGGGAGTGCTGCTTCTGATTTTTTTAAATAAAAGCGATCTGTTAACCAGCACTAATGACTACTGTATTGCTCTTATTCGCAGCGGAAAATTATGGCAATACGAGGAAATAAGGCAGGAACAGCACCGCATACTTACTGAATCAGAGGAAGAAGAGGTGGTCGTTCCGGAGATGGAAGCAAAATATCCTCTTTTAAATATGACCTTATCAGAGAATCCAAAGGAGAGCCGGAATATAGACAGAGCTCTGTATTATGGGAAAAAAAGTGTAACAGCAGTAAGGGTGGAGTGATTTGAGCAGAGTTAAATATGCAGCAAAGAATATAGCCTTTGGCTATATAGGAAATATAACCTCAACCGTTCTGGGTTTTGTACTCAGAACGGTCTTTATCATGAAACTGGATGAGACTCTTCTGGGTATTAACGGCCTGTACACCGGAGTGCTTACCATGCTGTCTTTGGCAGAGCTGGGTATTGGAACGGCTTTAAACTACAGCCTCTATGCTCCGGTGGCAAATGGGGATTTGGAAAAGATCAAATCCTATATGCTGTTTTACAAAAAGGCATACCGGGCTATTGCAGCAGTGGTAGCAGTGATTGGCATCATTCTGATTCCATTCTTAAAGTATTTCATTAAAGAGCCAGGTGACTATGGGATGCAGGAGCTGACCATTTATTATGTGATTTTCCTGTTTAATACGGTCAGTACCTATTTTGTGGCCTATAAATACAGTCTGGTAAATGCAGAGCAGAAAAATTATATCCAGACGAATGTGCTGACACTGACTAAATTGGTGACTACTATCAGCCAGATCGTTGTACTTTTGCTGACAGCTAATTTTCTGCTTTATTTGCTGACAGCAGCGGCAGTGGAGCTGGTGCAGAAAATTTACGTCAGCCAATATCTGAATAAACTTTACCCCTATCTTAAGGAGAAAAATGTCAGGCCTTTGGGAAGGGAGGAAACCCAGGCAATTAAGGATAAAACCAGGGCTTTGGTTTGTCATAAGGTGGGAGATGTGGCAAGGCTGCAGACAGACAGCATAATCATCTCTTCTTTTATCCAGGTTTCACTGGTAGGTGTGGTGGATAACTATACCATGGTAATTAACTCCATTTCCGGCTTTGTGAACATTATTTTTAACTCAGTAATTTCCAGCTTTGGGAATCTGATTGCCACGGAATCGGGCGAGAAGCAGTATGAGATGTTCATGATTTATCGTTTTGTGGCTAATTGGGTTTATGGACTGTCGGCCATTGGCTTTTATGTCCTGCTATCTCCTCTGATTGTTGATTTATGGCTGGGAAAAAAATGGATGTTGAGCAATGTGGTAATTGCTCTGATTCTTATTGACTATTACTTTAAGGGAGACCGAATTGTTCTATCCAATTTTAAAACGGCAGCGGGAGTATTTGAAGAGGATAAGTATCTGGCTCTGATACAGGGAGTAGTTAATCTGGTCATCTCTATTGCACTGGTTCAGACTCTGGGACTGGCTGGAATCTATATCGGAACCATTATTTCGGGACTGATTGCAAATGTAACAAAGCCTTTTATTATTTATCGGGTATGCTTTGGGAAGGGAGCCGGGGAGTATTTCCTGGATACGGCAAAGAAGCTGCTGGTATTGGCGGTGACACTGGCCATAGTGGTGTTTTTAAGCAGGTTTCTTTTACAGCAGATTACTATATTGTCATTCCTTCTTACCGGTATAATGATTGTACTGGTTTACAATTTACTGTTCCTGCTGTGTTTTGGCAGAACGAAGGAGCTGGGATATCTGATGGGGCTGTTAAGAAGAAAATAGTTACCGGCAGACTGTTAAGAAGCACATTGTTTATGGAGATGTGATGAAGACACAAATGAAAAAGGAGTAAAAAAATGTCCTTTAACTCGATAAACTTTATGATTTTTTTTCCAATAGTAGTCGTAGTATTATTTTGCATTCCCAAACGAATAAGATTAGTATGGCTGCTTGTGGTCAGCTATTACTTTTATATGTGTTGGAATCCCGGATATGCACTTTTTCTGGTCTTTAGTACGGTAAGCACATATATAACCGGTATCTTGCTGGAGAGGGCCGGTGGGAGTAAGCAAAAGAGGCTGACGATTGGGCTGTGCTGCATCTGCAATCTGGGTGTGCTGTTTCTGTTTAAATACTCCAATTTTGCTATTGAAAGCCTGAACTATCTTCTGGGATTATGTGGTATTAAAACAGTAGATTATCGATTTGATTTGCTGCTGCCAGTTGGTATTTCCTATTATACATTTCAGGCAGTAGGCTATATTATTGATGTTTACCGGGGGCAGGCAGCGGAACACAATGTGGTAAAATACGGTCTTTTTGTTTCTTTTTTTCCCCAGCTTGGAGCAGGGCCCATTGAACGTGCCTCGAATATGCTGGGGCAGTTTGAGGAATTGCAGAAGCGAAAGCTATGGGATGACGAGCGGGTAAAAAATGGCCTTTTGCTAATTCTATGGGGGCTGTTTCAAAAGATTATTCTGGCAGACAGACTGGCATTGTATGTGGACACAGTATACGGCAATTATCAGGAATATGGTCTGACCGTTCTGACAGCAGCTACTGTACTGCTGGCTTTCCAGATTTACTGCGATTTTGATGGATATACCAATATGGCCTGTGGGGTAGCAGAGGTAATGGGAATAAAAATAATGAAAAATTTTGAACGCCCTTACCTGGCAACCAATATAAAGGAATTTTGGCGTAGATGGCATATTTCCCTGACCAGCTGGTTCAGAGACTATTTGTATATTCCCCTGGGAGGAAATCGAAAAGGGGAGCTGCGAAAGAACCTCAATATTTTTATTGTATTTTGCATCAGCGGGTTATGGCATGGGGCAAGCTGGAACTTCGTTATATGGGGAGCTATTCATGGGATAATTCAAATACAGGAGACAGGAACCTGCTTTTTATGGGGCTGATAATCTTATTTTCAGTGGATATTGTACACGAGCGGGGGATATCCATACGCCAATGGGTACAAAAGCAGGAAATGTGGTTCAGGTATATATTGTATATCGGGATAATCTGTGCCTGCCTTTATCTTGGGGTACAGACAGGAACGGATGCAGCCAGAGGCTTTATCTATTTTCGGTTTTAAGAGGGCAGGGTGAATTTATTTGGGCAATAGAACAGGCAAAGCCTGTTCTATACATGGGGATTAACATGAAAAAAAATATAAAAATATGCATTGGTCTGTTGATTATTGCCGGTGCCATTTTGATGGTAAATAAGCTGTTAACCTATGTGTTGGTAGATGATGCAGGGGATGAGGTCAAGTATGCCATGCTTAAGCTGTATGAGCAGGAGGATATAGAGACTTTGTTTCTGGGCTCCTCTCATGTGTTCTGTGGGTACGATCCCCAAACTCTGGATGAGATTATGGGGCAAAATACTTATCTTGCGGCTACGCCAGTGCAGAAGGTGGATGGCTCATACTACTTGCTGAAGGAAGTAATTAAGAAAAACGATATAAAAACCGTATATCTGGATGTATACTACAGGCAGTACAGAGATGTACCAAAAGAAAGATCAGATATCCAGATGGAGTATATTTACTGTATTACAGATAATATGCAGCCGGGCTTTAACAGGATAGAGTTTATTTTAAATGCCAGCGGGCCTGAACGTTATCTTGAGGGATTACTGGTTCCCAGCAGATATGGAAACCAGCTGTTGGATTTGCAGCGTTTTGAAAGAGTGGTAAAAAGTAAGAGAAGCGGAGAGTACCCATACTCAGGAAAACCGGATAATTTTTATAAGGGAGCGATGATTACTCTGCAAAGTACCGGAAATCCTGAAATGATCAGTAAAATAGGTAAGTTCGACCTTGCAAGAATCCAGGAAAATGTCATTTCGGATTATTCCTTATCCTACCTTGACAGAATCGTGAGTTTATGTAATGAAGAGGGGATTGAATTAATTCTGGTAGCAACACCGCTTACTGATTTTCATTTGGCAGCAATGGGAAATTATGACCTGTATTATGATTATATGAAGGCGTATGCCAGAGAAAATAATATAGAGTATTATGATTTTAGCCTGTGCAGAAACGAAGTATTGCAGCTTTCCCGGGAATGCTTTCTGGATATCCACCATTTATCAGGAAAAGGTGCAGTAGAATATTCTAAGGTATTTGCCAATATTATGACAAATTATGATAAGGAAGAGAGGGAAAAGTTTTTCTATTCTTCAGTGGAAGAAAAGCTGGCAGCTTTACCCCGGCAGACCTTCGGTATTTATCTGGAAGAAGACGAGGATACCTGTTTTGTAGGAGTTGCAGCCAACTATCCGATAGATGCAGAATATAAAATCGTTTCAGTAGACGAAGAGGGAAATGAAATTGAGCTGATTCAGGACTTTTCCGGGGAAAGTAAATTTATTGTCAGGAAACAAAACAGGGAGTGGCTTAAAATAGTCGTTCGGGAAAAGAAAACCGGAAGGATATGTGAAGAGGGAATTATAAAGCTGTAACAGTGGCGTATGATACAAAAAAGGATTATAATATCATGGATAAGATTAAAGTGAAAATTTCAGAATTACTCTATTACTGCTTTTTTGGCTTATTACTATTTGCCAAGGGAATCGGATTATATGATGGTCAGACCGCCTTCAAATTCATCCTTATCGCGGCAGCTGCTGCGTGGATTGGAAAAATGTGCCTGACTGACTATACCCGAAAAGAGTTTATTATTATTGTACTGCTTTTAGGAACAGGAATAATTACCTATCTTGTATCGGGAGAAAAGGGTGCTGTTTTGTACATTCTCATGATTACCGGATTAAAGAATATTCCGATAAAAAGGGTATTTACGGTGGGAGCATGGATATGGAGCATAAGCTTTATTGGAACAGCAATTCTAAATGCAACACATCTTATCGATGGACCATTTAAGGTTCATGAAAAGCTGGGCATGGATATGCTCATCCGTTGGGGACTGGGGCAGAGCCATCCGAACGTCCTGCACATTTCCTATTTGGTACTGGTGATGTTTCTGGTATACCTTTTGGGAGAAAAGCTTACGTTAAAAGCAGTTATTGGCCTGATGATTGGAAATATTCTTGTTTTCACTTTTTCGGTAAGCTCTACAGGGGTAATAACAGTTACCTTTTATTTGGGTATATGTCTTTATTGCCATTACCGGAAAAAGCCAAGCAGGCTTGAGTATCTGTCAGCACAGATGATCTTTCCAATTATTCTGCTGTATTCTTTTGCAGCACCGCTGGTTCTTAAGGGGGAACTTTTTGAAAGGGTAAATCACTTTACGAATACGAGACTGAACCTGGCAAGACATTTTCTGACCTTAAGGGGGCCTTCTCTGTTTGGGAACAGAGTTGCCGATATCATTACCTCTCAATTAACGATGGATAATTCCTATGTAAATGCTTATGTAACCTATGGGCTTATCCTGACCATATTGATTGTGGGCTTATACCTGGTCCTAATCAGAAAATACTGCCATGATAACAGAAACGGTGAACTGGCAATCATATTGGCCTGTCTGGTTGCCGGAATCATGGAACCTTTTCTCTTTAATACGTCATTCAAAAATATTTCTTTGTTATTTGCAGCAGAGATTCTGTTTACGGAAAAAGAGGGAGGGAAAATCAGACTTCCAGGAAGGCTTGACAGGGAAGTGCAGCTTAGTTTTTCTGGGATAGGCAGATTAGGGGAAGGTTTTCGGACAACCCTTAAAGTAAAAGGGAATAAATTACTGGCAGCAGGCTTGCTTTTTGGCCTGCTGGGCGGTATAGGGTATGCTCTGCTGTGGAATAAGCCTGAGGCAATTATCGTACCCAAAAAAGATATTGATGTTGCCATCCTGCAGCAGCATCCCGAACTGGAGCCAATCTATATTGATAATCCCGGGGAAGTGGAAAAGGTAATCATCTACGGCTATCAGAGCGGGGAGACAGAAATGATTGTCTGTGATGGTGAAAAATTTATTGCCATTGAACTTTACCGGGGAATGCTTACCTGGGGAATGCTTACAGGCTTTGCCGTATTTGCCTGTATGCTGGTTTATGGCAAGCGAAAATACGCTAAGACAGTATAAAAATCAGGAGAGAAAAGAAGTGAAACGGGTTCTCATTGTAAATAAATTTTTATATCCTAATGGTGGTTCTGAAACCTACATTTTCAAACTGGGTGAAGCGCTTCAAAAGAAGGGGCACAAGGTTCAGTATTTTGGTATGCAGGATGAGAGAAACATTGTAGGGAACGATGTGGAAAGCTATACATCGAATATGAATTTTCATACAGGAAAACTGGCAAAGCTGATGTATCCTTTTAAGATCATTTATTCGCTGGAAGCAAGAAGAGCTATCCGCAGAGTGCTGGATGCCTTTCAGCCGGATGTAGTGCATTTAAATAATTTTAACTTTCAGATTACACCATCGATTATTTATGAGATAAAAAAATATGAAAAGCGAAGTGGAGGAAAGATAAAGATTGTTTTCACTGCCCATGATTACCAATTAGTATGTCCGAATCATATGCTGCGCTGTCCCCGGACAGAAAGGAATTGTGAAAAATGTATCGATGGTGCTTATATCAACTGCATAAAAGGCCGCTGTATTCATGGCTCCGGGGTGAAAAGCATTCTGGGAGCCGTTGAAGCACGTTTTTACCGGATATTTAAAGCCTATCGCCATATTGATACAGTAATCTGTCCCAGCCGTTTCCTGCAGACAAAGCTGGAGCATCATCCCCAGCTGAAGGGAAAAACGGTGGTGATGCAGAATTTTATTACCCCATTAGAGGGGGATGCAGTCAGAACCGGGGAAAAGAAGGGGGATTATCTCATATACTTCGGACGCTATTCCAAGGAGAAGGGAATAGAAACTCTGCTTAAAGTGTGCAGAAGCCTTCCTCATATCCCGTTTGTTTTCGCAGGGAAAGGACCCCTTGAAGAAGAGGTTGAGCAGGTGAAAAACATTGAGAACAGAGGGTTTTTAAACGGACAGGTTCTGGAGGAGGTGATCCGAAGGGCAAGATTCAGTATTTATCCTTCAGAATGGTATGAAAACTGTCCTTTTTCCATTATGGAGTCTATTCAGCTTGGCACACCGGTGATCGGGGCCGATATAGGCGGTATAGGGGAGCTGATTGATGAAAACCTTACTGGAAAGCTGTTTGAAAGCGGAAACAGTGAAGAGCTGAAAAGCAGGATAGAAGAGATATGGAACGACAGCAGATGTATTGAAGAATATGCAGCCAATTGCAGGAAGAGGCACTTCACTGATTTGGAAAGCTATACCGACAATATTCTGGAAATATATGAACAAAAGAAGAGATAAGCGGAGGGAACGGATATGGTTTTACAGAAGGATAGAAAGCAAAGGATACTTTTTATCATTGAGATAATCACCAGTATATATTGGATGACGTTTTTAATTAATACAGATTCTTATTATGTGGTATATTTATTAATCGGCGTATTGGGCAGCTTTTGCTGGTATCAAAACAGGAAGGAGAGTATTTTGCCGCCTGAAGGAGCGAAGGGAGTGATTGGACTGGTGATTGCGGCCCTTATTTCTCTGGCAGTCGTTTGTGCAAATTACAGCCTGTTTGAAACTTACTTTGCCGCTACAGGCAGGGGGTTTCAATATATTTATGCCAGTATTTCCGCAGTATTTGTTTTTGTCGGGGGCTTCTTTCTTCTATGGAATATATTGAAGTATTCTGCCGTTTATTGTCAGGGCTACAGGTTAAAACACTATGAATACTCCTTGAAGCCGGAAGCTGTTTTTGGAATGGCCTTTGTTTTTACCACATCTATCTACCTGATTATCTTTTTTCTGTTTAACTATCCGGGAACGATTACGCCGGACAGTGTTCATCAGCTGAGAGAAATTATGGCAAATGAATACTCTAATCATCATCCCTTCTATTCCACAATGCTGATAAAAGTATTTTTCGATATAGGCAGGAAGCTGTTTAATGATATTAATGGGGCAGTGGCAGTATACAGTGTTTTTCAGGCTGTTTTTATGGCAGCTGGCTTTGCCTACCTTACGGTAACGCTTTATCAGATGAAAGTTTCAGCAAAAGTGGTTATGGGGACTGCTCTGATTTATACTTTTTTACCCTATAATATTGCTTATAGTACGACCATGAGAAAAGATGCTTTATTTGCCATATTTATGCTGATACTTATAGTGGCTTTTTTCAGGATTACAGAAGAAATAGGATGCAGTATGGCGTTGAACTACGGTATGTTAGTGTTGGGAGGAATGGGAGTTTGTCTGTTCAGAAATAACGGATGGCCGGCCTTTATACTCTGCGCCGTAACCTTTCTTCTTCTTTTTCGCGGCAAGCATAAAAAGCTGGTGATTACTTTTATTGCGGTTGCCATAGCCTCTTTCATCATGAAAGGCCCCGTATTGAATATGCTGCAGGTCAGTGAACCGGATATTCTTGAGTCTCTGGCAATTCCCATACAGCAGATAGCAAGGGTGATTACAGACGGTGATGATTTGACAAAAGAACAGGAAGCCATACTGTCACAGGTGGTTGATATTGACAGAGTTGAGGAAGCCTATCTGCCCTATTTTGTTGACCCTCTGAAAAATTTGATACGGGAAAAGAATAATGTTAAGCTGATTAAAGATCATTCTAAAGACTTTATAAAGCTTTACATTGAGTTGGGACTCTCCCATCCTGTGGAGTACCTTAAGGCCTGGATAGACCAGACACGAGGCTATTGGAACGGGGGCTACAATTATTGGAGATGGGAGCATGGGGTTCAGGAGAACAGTCTGGGAATATTCAGGACAGAAGGCTCTTATCTGTTCAGCCGCCTGATGTACGAATATCTTTGGATATTCCAGGTAATTCCGATGCTGTATATCCTTTTATGTATAGGCTTTTTTGTCTGGCTGACAATGTACCTGATGTACCTGGCCATGATTCGGGGAAATAAGAAGGTTATTGTCATGGCGGTTCCCCTTCTGGGGAACATAGCCACATTGCTGGCAGCTACTCCGGTATTTGCAGAATTTCGGTATGCCTACTCAATATTTGTGTGTATACCGTTTTTGGCTTTTGCACTGTTTTATGAGAGAGGGCAAAATTATCTTAAAGAAGAATAGGAAGAAAGTAGAAATGTTCAAAAAAATAAAATATTTTTTAAGGGGAGGTGGATTAGTCCTTTTGCTTTTTCACTTTTCCAGTTTGGAATGTAAGAAATTGATAAAGGAAGATATCGCCGCCTATACAAGAAAAAGTTCATCCAATCAGACATTGCTGGAACTGATTTTTGAGGAAGCAAAGAAACCATTTCGAAATGTTTTATATTACCGGTTTCAGTATGATGGTTGCAGCCGCAGATTATTAAAGCTATGTCGTATTTTCGTTCGGCCATTGGATACTATAGAAATAGGTGGAGAAATTGATGGTGGGCTGAAGATTATACATAATTACTGTGTAATAAGTGTGGGAAAAGCGGGAAAAAATTTTACCGTTTTACAAGGGGTGACGATAGGAAAAAATGTTGATGGAGGAAAACCGATAATTGGCGATAATGTTATTGTATTTCCTAATGCAGTCATATTTGGAGGCATCCAGATTGGTAATGATGTAAGGATCGGAGCAGGTTCCGTTATTAATAAAGATGTACCTGCTAACTCCGTTGTAGTAGGAAACCCCTTTAGGTGTATATAAAATAAGGTAAGAGGAATGGGAATCTATACAAAATTTTCTTTATATGTTAAACTGAAAAAACAGATTTTGTAGTATAAAAGAGGTATAGAATGAAAAAAAGAACACTCTATGGAACAGTCATTGTGACTTATAGATGTAATGCACGCTGCAATATGTGCGATTGTTTTAAAGATCCCACAAAACCCAGTGAGGAAATTACTCTGGAGGATATTAAGAAGCTGCCGGAGATGGCTTTTACCAATATTACCGGAGGAGAACCCTTTATTCGTCAGGACATTCCAGACATTGTACGAGAGCTTTATAAGAAATCGGACAGAGTGGTTATTTCCACCAATGGATACTTCACAGACAGAATTATTGCTCTTTGCAGGGAATTTCCCAAGGTGGGAATTCGAATCAGTATTGAGGGACTACAGGAAACAAACGATAAGATCAGAGGTATACCAGACGGATTTAACCGAGGCTATACCACCTTGAAAACCTTGGTAGAAATGGGACATCCTGATGTGGGCTTTGGTATGACGGTACAGGACATGAATTGTGAGGACTTAGTGCCTCTATATAATATCGCGGATGAGTTGGGCATGGAATTTGCTACTGCAACGCTGCATAATTCTTTTTATTTCCGTAAAACGGATAATAAGATTGATAATAAGCTGAAAGTAGCACAGAATTTTGAAAGGCTGATCAATGTACTGCTGAAAAGCAAATCTCCCAAAAAATGGTTCAGGGCCTATTTTAATCATGGTTTGATTAATTATATTTATGGGAATAACCGGCTGCTGCCCTGTGAAATGGGGAAGGATGCCTTTTTTATTGATCCTTTTTGCGATGTAATTCCCTGTAACGGAATGGAAGAAAAAGCAGTAATGGGCAATCTCAGAGAGCAGTCCTGGGAGGAATTGTGGAATTCCGGGAAAGCGGAAGAGGTGAGACAATGTGTGAAAAACTGTGATCGTAACTGTTGGATGATTGGTTCAGCATCGCCGGCAATGCACAAGGCTATCTGGGTACCTGGCTGGTGGGTAATTAAGCATAAATTCTTAAAGGGCGGAAAATACAGTCTGAAAGAGAATAAATGGATAAATTAGCAGCCCATACTGGCAAGGCAGGAATAGGATAAAGGAGAGCTTGATGAAAAAAGTCAAAAACAGTGGGAAATTCAGAGCTGCAAGAATATGGTCCAACAGAATGCTGGAAAAATATGCAGCCCATTTTAGTGGTGATATCTGCAATATTTCCGGATGGAAGGACGAAGATAAAGAAGGAAAAAAGTATGCTGATTACTTTGTAAACGCACAAAACTATTATGTCACAAATTACGGTGGCTGGAGAGGATTTTCGGATGGGGGAAGAGAAATCTATCTGGATCTGGAAAAGGAATTGCCGCCGGAGCTGGAGCAGAAATTTGACGCCACTTTCAACCATACCACACTGGAGCATATTTTTGATGTGAGAAAGGCACTGTCCAATATCTGCCGAATGACAAAGGATGCCTGCATTATCATAGTTCCTTTTATGCAGGAGGCACATATTTCAGAGAGCTTCAGTGATTATTGGCGATTTACGCCCTTTGTAATGAAGCGGATGTTTGAGGAAAATAATTTTACCATGGTGGTTTGCGAATATAATAATTCCTTCAATGTTGCCACCTATCTGTTTTGTATAGCAATAAGGCAGGAAAGGCTGTCTTCCTATAGCTGCTTTAGCGAAATCACACTGGATAACACCAATCCAGCTGGTGAATGGCTGGGATATGATATAACCATGATAAAACTGCTCAAGAAAAAAATTAAAGGGTTGATTGGGCAGGGTAACTGAGCATCCGTTATAAGTTATGGGACAGGGAGAGGATGAACAGCCCTGAAAGATAAGAAAAGTGTAGAGAGTACTGGCAATGAAAATACTTCATTTATTAAGCGGGGGAGAAATAGGAGGCATAGAAATACTATGCAGGGATATTGCTGCTTTGGGTAGTGACAGACATGAATTCTGCTTTCTGTATCATGGTGGCTGTATTGCGGAAGAAATGAAGCAATGTGGAGTACCGGTTCATTTTCTGTATGAGCAGGGCATACTCAAACGTATATATGGTCTGATCAGGCTGGTAAAGCGGGAAAAGTATGATGTAGTTATTGTTCATCATGAAGGAATAGGAATATACTCCCTTTATCTTATTCTGATGTATCTTTTTAGAAAAAAGAAATTCATCAAATATCTGCACTGCGCTTTTGATAAGAAATATTTTGAACAGGAGAGCAAAATAAAAAATCGCCTTAATTATCTTACACTGTCCCAGACATTGAAGCATTCGGATAAAATAGTGGCAGTATCACAATTTGTGAAAAATAGCTACTGTACCCAATTCAAATGTGAAGAAAATAAGGTAAGTGTAATCTATAATGGAATAAAAATACCGCATAATAATGAAACGATTCCCCAAAAGAAACCTTCAGGAGAGAGCATCAGACTCTTGTTTATCGGAAGGATGGTAGAGGGAAAGGGGATACAGACTTTACTGTATGCCATGAAAAAACTGGTGGCAATGAATGAATGCTTTGAGCTGGAACTTTTAGGCGAGGGACCGAAACGGGCAGAATATGAAGAGCTGGCCAAAGACCTGGAAATAGGAAATAGAGTACATGTCTATGGACAACAGCTTGAGAAACAGAGTTTTTATTGCCAAACAGATATTTTTGTGTACCCTTCTGTTGTACAGGAAGCGTTTGGGCTTTCTATCGTGGAAGCTATGGCAGCGGGAAAGCTATGTGTAGCCAGCCGTACCGGAGGAATACCGGAAATTATTCAGGATGAAAAAGAAGGGCTGCTGTTTACAGCAGGTGATGTGGATAGCCTTGCAGCAGCAGTAAAAAAAGCAGCGGTAATTTGCCGTTCAGAGGAATATGACAAAATAGTGATGGCAGCACGAAAAAAGTCTGAGAACTTCAGTATTGAAAGTATGCTTGATAAGCTCCAAAGGTTATGCAGAATGGAATAGAGGAAGATATGTACGAGAAAAAAATCCCCATAGTAATGATAAGTGATGATAACTTTATAATGCAGACCAGTGTTGCGATTACTTCTCTTCTGAAAAATAAAAGCAGGAATACTGTTTATGAGGTTTTTGTTATTATGGCAGAATGCTCCAAAGAGTCAGAGGAAATTCTCCGTAATATGAATGCAGCGGGAAGTAAAATTAATCTTGTGCATGCTTCCCTGGAGCAATACCGGGACATTAAACAGCTGGCACATATTTCCATAGCCTGTCTGTTAAAGTTTGATATCTGCGAGCTGCTTCCGGAGTATGATAAACTCATTTATCTGGACGGAGATGTTATTGTACGTAAAGATTTAACCGAACTGTTTAATATAGATGTGGGAGACAACTATGCTGCTGCGGTAAAGGAATTATATTGTATGAAGAAGGATGATGGCTGTATTAATGCAGGCATTATGGTGTTTAATGCAAAAAAAATGCGTGAAGATGGAATGAGGGATATTCTTGTTGCAGAGCGCAAATCCCTGGGTAACCGAAGCTCTATGGATCAGCAAACATATAATAGAGTGATAAAGAATCATATTTACTATCTGAGTATTATCTACAATTGTGTTCCCGGCCGGTTGCAGGGGAGCGGGAAGCTTTCTTTTACCATGGATGAATTGAACAGCCTGTACGGCACAGACTTTAAATCTCCTCGACAGCTAATTAAAAATGCGGCAATTATCCACTTTGCCACAGGAAATAAACCCTGGAAATATACCTTTGCACCATGTGCAAAGGAATGGTACACTTATTATCTGCTTTCACCTTTCGGGGACAGGCCCTTCAAGCGATATGGCAGATGGGGATATCGGTTTCACCATATGTCGGAAATCCTTAAAAAAGGGGGGGTGAAGGCGGTTATTTGCTATCTACGGCAGAGGGCTAATAGAGAGGAAGAGAAAAAAACTGTGGATTGGGATTGATTCCAGGGAGAAAGTGGGGAAAACCTATGCTGAACACATTTATTCACAAATACAGAGAAAAGAAGTTGTTGAAAAAAATAGCAAATGTGGGAGAAGGAGTAAAGATTTATGGAACGGATATTGATATCTCCTTTCCGGAAAGACTGAGTATAGGAAAGAACCTGAGAATGAACAACTATGTCCGCATCAATGCCAGAGGCGGGGTAAGCATTGGAGATAATGTCACACTGTCTGAAGGAACAAATATATTATCATCAGGCTATGATTTGAACAAATTTAAAGAAGGAATCAGGGCACATAAGACGGAGAGGACAGAGATAGGGAA
>SAMEA3663047__coassemble_390_pt1 | contig 16105 bp, 16 predicted proteins | sample SAMEA3663047__metabat2_low_PE_007 | metagenome-assembled genome bin SAMEA3663047 (sample SAMEA3663047) | pig gut metagenome | biome: pig gut; feature: pig-associated habitat; material: faeces | place: France | collected 2012
ACTTATCTAAAAGGGCTATGGCTTCGTCCACCGTTTTTCCCAACAGATTAATTTCCGGAGAAACACTGAAGCTTTTGGACATTTTGATTTTGCCTGTACCGGTGCGATTCAGGGCCGGAGCAGTAATGGTTGGTTCATCGATAAGAACCAGATCCCTGATGTTGGTCTGAGAACGCATGATTCCGCATTGGACAAAAAGGTTGCCCTTCTGATCCGGCAGAGAGCTTACGGTTCCCTTCAGCCCCATAGAAAGGATCTTCACGCTGTCTCCCAGCTTTAGCTGCTCCGGCTTTAAGGCTTTGGCAGCAGGAGTTCTGGTTTTCAGTGTCAGCTTTTCATTTTTCTGGTTAATCTTATCCCTTATTCGGGAGCGGGTATTTTCCAAATCCTTCATGGAAGCACCGGGACCGGCCTTTTGGAAAATACGGATAGTTTCATCAGCAACTGACTTGGCCTCCTGGAGAATTTCCCTTGCCTCTTCGTTGGCCTGACGCAAAATGTTCTCTCGGCTTTCGTCTATTTTTTCATTTTTTTCCTGAAGGCGATTTTTCAGCTTCTCAATTTCCGCCTTATAGCCCGTAATTTCAAGCTGCTCCTTTTCAATGGTAATCCGGCTTTGCTCCAAAGAAGCCAATAAATCCTCGAAGCTCTCTTTTTCGGCACTGATCTGTTCTCTGGCCCGGTCAATAATCTGCTCAGGTAAGCCTAATTTGCCGGAGATGGCAAAGGCATTGCTTTTTCCGGGAATACCGATCAGAAGACGATAGGTGGGACTTAAGGTTTCCACATTAAATTCACAGCAGGCGTTTTCCACGAAAGGAGTAGAAAGGGCAAAAACCTTCAGCTCACTGTAGTGGGTAGTAGCCATGGTTCGGATTCCTCTTTCATGAAGGTAAGAGAGAATAGCAATAGCCAGGGCCGCCCCTTCTGTGGGATCCGTTCCTGCGTTCAGTTCGTCGAAGAGGCAGAGGGAATCCTGGTCGGCCTTTTGCAAAATGGTAACAATATTTTTCATATGGGAGGAGAAGGTGCTTAAGCTCTGCTCAATGCTTTGTTCATCCCCGATATCCGCAAAAACATTAGTGAATATGGACAGTTCTGAACGGTCGGCAGCGGGAATATGAAGCCCTGCCTGGCCCATCAGGGTAAAGAGTCCCAGGGTTTTTAGTGAAACGGTTTTACCACCGGTATTGGGACCGGTGACGATGAGCAGGTCAAAATCCTTTCCCAAAGAAATATCAATCGGTACTACTTTTTTCTTATCCAGTAAAGGATGGCGTCCTTTGCGAATATGAATATAATGCTCCTGATTAAAAAGAGGCTGGGTGGCATTCTGCTCCAGGGCAAGGGAGCCCTTGGCAAAAATAAAGTCCAGCTGTGTCATCATCTTCTGATTGGCAGCGATAGCCTCTATGTGTTCACTGGTCTGGGCACTTAAGGAGGCAAGAATCCGTTCGATTTCTTCTTTTTCCTGGAGTTCCAGCTCTTTTAGCTGGTTGTTCAGATTGACTACTGCGGCAGGTTCAATAAAGAGGGTGGAACCAGTGGAAGACTGGTCGTGAACCATTCCCGGCACCTGCCCTTTATATTCAGCCTTTACGGGAATGCAGTAACGGTTATTTCGCATAGTTACCACCGCATCCTGAAGGTAGGTACGCAAAGAACCATTTACCATGCTGTTTAGCTGGCTGTGAATCCTCTCGTTATTCAGCATTTTTGAACGCCGAATATGCTTTAAAGCAGGGCTGGCATCATCGGCAAATTCTTCCTCTGACAGAATACAGCGGCGGATTTCCTGAGCCAGAAAGGTGAGAGGCTCAATGGTATCAAAATAAATGTCCAAAGTATCTTCAGGACTGTCCTCTCTCTCTTTTCGCCCATAGGCTTTAACCCGGTTGGCGTTTTCCAGAAAAGCGGCGATGGTAAGCAGCTCTGCAGCAGACAGGCAGCTGCCGATTTCCAGAGAACTCAGGGAACGTCCCAGAGGCTTGTTTCCCCCAAAGGAGATGTTTCCCTTTTTCAGCAGGCGGTTCAGAGCATCCCGGGTATGAGCCTGGTCTGCTTCAATCTGCCGAAGTTCTGTCTGGGGTAAAAGTGAGCGGCATAGCTCTTTTCCGGGAGCGGAAGTGGCATGCCCGGTAAGCAGATGGATTATTTTATGATATTCTAAAATAGTTAATGCTTTTTGGTTCATTCTATTACTGCCTTTCAAGGAAAAATTAATCAGGTATCGGGCCCGCTAATCAGAGGACGCTGTACCAGTATAACATATTTTATGGGAAAATACTATGTACATCCCGGTTTACATCAGCTATACTTGAGTAGATAAGAAAAGGAAGGCTTGGGTGAAAATTTTGGAAGAAAAACGGGACTTCGAATTTATGACGGAACGGGTGAAGGAGCGCCCTCTCAATAAGCGTAAGCTGCTGCGAAAAACCATTATTACCGTAACGATGGCCGTTATTTTTGGGCTCATTGCCTGTGTTACCTTTCTGGTACTGGAACCTGTTTTTTCCAACTGGCTGTATCCTGGAGAGGAAATAGAGATGATTGAAATTCCCCAGGATACCGATGAGGTTCTCCCGGAGGATATGCTGGTTCATGAGGAAAGCATGCTGGAGCAGACGGAGCAGGTAATCAATTCTCTGAAAAATGAAATGCAGCTGAATCCTTCCTCCTATCAGGAGCTGTATAGCAGTATATATGCGCTTACGCAGGAGCTGAATGCTGCTATGGTAACCGTAACCAGTGTCAGCCAGGATATAGACTGGTTTAATGATCCTTATGAAAATAAGGGGCAGACCACCGGCTTTCTTTTTGCAGACAATAACAGGGAGCTGATGATTCTGGTGATGAGCAGGGAGCTGACTGTGGGGGAAGAACTGCAGGTTACCTTTGCCAATGGTGATCAGGCCACCGCTGCCATAAAGGGTACGGATACGGAAACGGGGCTGACGGTGCTGGCAGTAGAAAAGGATGCTTTAGTAGAAACAACCACGGAATCCATTCAGTTTATCAACCTGGGAAGAAGTGCAGGAGCGCGGCTGACTGCCAGTCCGGTAGTTGCCATTGGGCGGCCTTTGGGGAAACAGAACTCAGTAGTATTTGGAATGATTACCTCAGAGGATACGGTTTTAAGCCTGACGGATGCCAACTACAAGCTGTTGACTACGGATATATATGGCAGTACGGATGCCACCGGACTTCTTATTAATATGGATGGCCAGGTAATTGGAGTAATTAACCAGAGCTATAATAACAAAACCGCAGCCAATCTGATCAGTGCCATTGGAATAACCGAGCTAAAGCTGGTGCTTCAGCGGATGTCCAACGGCTTTGAAAACAGCTATTTAGGGATAAAGGGAACAGATGTCCCGGAAGAAATCGCCGTCTCACTTAAGGTTCCCCAGGGGGCCTATGTTACCGGAATTGTGATGGATTCCCCAGCTATGGCAGCGGGAATTCAGAGTGGTGATGTGATTGTACAGATGGGGAAGCTGGAGATTCGCAGCTTTAAGGATTACACGGAGGCTGTCCGGCAAAAAAATCCTGGAGAAGTGGTGGAAATGGTGGTTATGCGGCAGGGACAGCAGACCTACCGAATGGTGAACCTGGAGGTAACTATGGGAAAATTGGAGTATTAAAGCCCACAAAAAGAATAATGGGCTATATTCAAATAATAGATAGATAATATACAGATAAGATTAACAGATAGGATGGAGGAGATTATGAAATATATTAAGGACTACAGGGATGGGGACAGAGTATTCGATATTTATTTATGCAAGCATAAACAATCAGCAGTGACCAAAAATGGAAAACCCTATGAGAACGTAATTTTACAGGATAAAACGGGAACCATTGATGCCAAAATCTGGGACCCTAACAGTGCAGGCATCTGCGAATTTGATGTATTGGATTACATTGAGGTTTATGGTGATGTGAATGCTTTTCAGGGAGCTTTGCAGATCAGCATAAAAAGAACCCGAAAATGTGATGAAGGAGAGTATGATCCCGCAGATTATCTGCCTGTAAGTTCAAAAAATATTGAAGAAATGTATGCAGAGTTTTGCAGATACATAGCCGGTATTAAAAATCCATATCTGCACTCACTTCTGGAGGCCATTTTTATTAAGGATACAGAATTTGCAAAGACCTTTAAGAAATCCTCTGCAGCAAAAAGTGTACATCATGGCTTTATCGGAGGCCTTTTGGAGCATACTTTAAGTATTGTGAAGCTATGTGACTATTACTGCACTGCTTATCCCTTGCTGAACCGGGATTTGCTTCTTGCTTCCGCCATGTGCCATGACATCGGGAAAACCAGAGAGCTTTCTGCCTTCCCGGCAAACGATTATACAGAGGATGGTCAGCTTTTGGGACATATTATTATCGGTGTGGAAATGGTGGGACAAAAAATTTGCCAGATTCCCGGCTTTCCGCCCCTATTGGCAGCAGAAATCAAGCACTGTATTCTGGCTCATCATGGGGAATATGAATATGGTTCACCCAAGAAGCCGGCGATTATGGAGGCTATGGCCCTTAACTTTGCCGATAATACGGATGCCAAGATGCAGACCTTTGCGGAGCTTTTGCAATCCACCAGAGAAACCGGCTGGCTGGGCTATAACCGTCTGTTTGAATCCAATCTGCGGGTAACGAAGGTGGAGGGATAAGCGAGGCTTTAAGGGAACTGAGCAGATGCGATAAAACTATGCAAAACAGATATAGAGAGCAGGATTATGGAATTTAAAAAGAATGATATATGCCAGGTGGAAATTGAAGATATCGGTGACTCTGGTGAAGGAATCGGGAAGATAGACGGATATACGCTGTTTATTAAGGACGCTGTGATTGGTGATGTGGTAGAAGCCAAGATTATGAAGGCGAAAAAACATTATGCTTATGCAAAACTGGAGAGGGTGCTTACACCTTCTCCTTTTCGCACCACTCCTGAATGTCGTCTTTATCGGCAGTGCGGAGGCTGCCAGATTCAGGCACTTGACTATGCCAGGCAGCTGGAGTTCAAGCAAAGAAAGGTGAGGAATAACCTTATCCATATTGGCAAAATAGAGCCGCGGATTCTGGATGAGATTATGGAGGCTCCGGTGGGAATGGAGAACCCTTTTCATTATCGAAACAAAGCTCAGTTTCCTTTTGGAGTGGATAAAGAGGGAAAGAATATTACCGGCTTTTACGCGGGACGGACTCACAGCATTATCGCCAATACAGACTGTGCCCTGGGGGTGTCGGAAAATAAGCTCATCCTGGAGAAGATTTTAGAGTATATGGAGAAAGAGGGGGTATCTGCCTATGATGAAAAAAGGCATCAGGGGCTTATTCGTCATGCCCTGATTCGCAAGGGCTTTTCTACAGGGCAGCTGATGGTTTGCCTGGTAATCAATGGAAGGGAGCTTCCGGCAGAGGACAGGTTGGTGAAATCTCTTTTGAAGATTCCCGGAATGACCAGCATCAGTATCAGCATTAACCGAGAAAAAAATAATGTTATTATGGGAAAGGAAATCCGTCTTCTTTGTGGAGAAGAGCAGATCGAAGATACGATAGGAGGATTGACCTTTCGGATATCTCCTTTGTCCTTTTATCAGGTTAATCCGGTACAGACAGAAAGGATTTATGCCAGGGCTCTGGAGTACGCTTCTCTTACAGGAAAAGAAACGGTGTGGGACTTATATTGTGGAATTGGAACCATCTCTTTATTTTTAGCAGGAAAAGCAAAACGGGTCTATGGGGTGGAAATTGTTCCTGAGGCCATTAAGGATGCCAGGGAAAATGCTGCCCGAAATAGGATTGCCAATGTGGAATTTTTTGTGGGGAAGGCAGAAGAGGTTTTACCTGCAAAATATGAAGCAGAAGGAATACGGGCAGATGTTATTGTGGTAGATCCGCCCAGAAAAGGCTGTGATGAAGCCTGCCTGTCCACTATGGTACAGATGAGGCCGGAGCGAATCGTCTATGTCAGCTGCGACTCTGCTACCCTTGCGCGGGATGTGAAGTATCTGGAGGAGCATGGATATGTATTAAAGAGAGTGGGGATATTTGATAATTTTCCGCAGAGTGTGCACGTTGAGACGGTCTGTTTGATGTCTAGGAAAGAGAAATAAATAGCGAAAAGTAGCGTATTTACGGGCTTTTTTGAGATTAGGCAATAGCTCATAAAAGTCCGTAATTCTTATATTGAAACATATCTACTGTAAAAACAGTCAGAGGGTTTAGGCAGTGGATTAGATGTCGTGGGTTGTGGCACTAGGATAGATGTTATCTAGGGTGCAAACTCAATTTGAGTGAGTGATTTGGATGTTGTCTAATCCGGCAACTCGACTGTTGGCAATATGTCAGGCAGTGGATTAGATGTTATGGAAGGAGTGAAGTGTAATGTCCGAAATAAAGTTTTTATTGAAGTTTGGAAAGCGTGAGCACTTGGAGAGTCTTGTGGAAGGTAATATATACTGCTCAAATGCCATCACTTTCTGGGGAATTGAAGATAAATTAAAAATCAAAGGGCAAGGAGATATTCTTGAAGCTGGAACAAGAATGTTTGCTGAAAAGATGATAATGCAGCATCCAGATACCGAAGAGGTCATTGCTGAATTTGGAAAAGCAAATGGTTTAATGAGAGTAGAGCCAGCAGAAAAAATGCCAGTGTTTTGTATGTTTGCTGTTTATGAAGAAGACTGTAAAGTTGATGAAGATGGAAATACAATTATTAATCTTTCCAGCGATAAAAAACAGACGATTAGAGAACATTTTCCGAATGCCGATGCTGTTGCAGTTATCCCTAATCCAGAAGCATTTATTGAAGATATTAGTAAAAGCATAGGCACTGAGATTAAAGCTGGAAAAGTTAATTATTTTCATATAGATAAGGGCTATGAAACCAAAGATGGTAGAACAGCAATGGACATGGAATATATGAAATACCTGATGCAGGATGCTGCTCCTGAAAAAGTAGATGGTGGAACAAGATATGTTTTTTATGCAGACTATGCTTTTAGAGTGTTGTTTTGCAAGGACGTATTTTTTGAGCAGGAACAGGAATATAGAATCGTATTGCCAAAAGAAAAAATAGAAGTTGGAAAGAGTTATCCAGTACAACTTTCTACAGATTATGAAATATATGATTTGAATACATTCTTTGAAAATTAGAGAAGGAGGAGCCATACATGATTTCCGAAGAATTAAAATTGATTGTGGACAAATTAAATGAACAAGGGAAAATGAATTTTCTTGAAGAAACCACAGAAGAAAAAATATCAGAATTTGAGAAAGAGCATAGTGTAAAGCTTCCAATAAAATTCAAGGAATGGTTGTTGTTTTCTGATGGTGGGGAGTTTTTCTTACCAGCAGGCATTCAGTTATATGGTATTGAGCATAAACCATTAATTGATGTAGATAACAATGACAGACCTAGTGAAGATTATATCGTCATCGGTGCTCTTGCATCAGGAGACCCTATTCTCTGTGAAAAAGCTGGTGAAAGAATCGCTATTTACAATCAGGAAGCTGGAAGAATTGAAGATGATGAAATCTATGATGACTTCGTAGCATTTTTGAATGACCTGTATGATTTGCTTGGCATAGGAGGTTGATTCCATGTCAAGACGAACAGCAGAATCCAATAAAGCGATACTTGCTGCATGGAATAAGGAACAAGAACTTGTTCAGGAAGGTAAAGGAACAAGAGAGTGGACTCCAAAACAGCAGCAAGATATTCTTGAAAAAGGCAAAGCTTATGATGACGAGGGCGTTGCATTTCAAGGTCAGCATATGAAGAGCGCTGAAATGTATCCGGAATATCAAGGAGACCCCGGAAACATTCAGTTCCTTACAAGAGCTGAGCATTTAGAGGCTCATAATGGAAACTGGAGAAATCCAACAAACTGGTATTTTAATCCAGTGACTAAAGAAAAATTTGACTTTGGCGATGGCCCATTTCTTCCATGTGAAGTAATCCACTTACCTGAGCCGATAATGAAGCCAAGCATAACTGTAGAGCAAAAAGAAGAAACAATAACAGAACCGATAGAAAAGGTAGAAACAGAAGAAATACCTAAAATAATACCAGAAGCAGAAACAAAAACTATAAAACCGGTAAATACGCCAAAACCTGATATCAAGCAAGCTGGAGGTTTTGGAAATACGGTAAAAAAGGCCTTTCAAGCAGTGGTTGATTTTTCTAATCGTCATCCCGTACTAACAGGAATAGTTAAGGCTGTGGGAGTAGCTGGATTGGCAGCCGCTGCAGATGCAGTAGCAAACGGCGGTCGCTCTAATTCTGGTAATGGTAGTTCAGATGATTACAGCTATACACCATCAAGAAGTGGAAGTGGCTCTTTTAATGATTATAGTGATGGTGACGAAGTTGACACAATAGGTACTTATAATTCAGTGGAGCGCTCGTCCCCTGAAGAACACATGGTTAAAGGACATGGACAACATTACCATTATAAGGATGGCAGTGTTAGGTGGAAAGAAAAAGACCCGTATCCACGTGGTGGCAATAAAGAAGAATAATAAAAACAACCCTCTCAACCACATGGCTGGGAGGGTTTCGTGCGTCTATGCTTATCTTTCTACGTTGACCTTAAGTCCGGATTTCAATTCAACCGTGAAATGGTCGTCCCATATTGTGATTTGCTTAAGCCAGCGCTTTACAAGAGATTCATCAAATATTGTAAGGTCGGAAGACTGGTCTTTGATGAAATCCTGCAATTCTGTGATGCGCTGTAGCTGTTCATCACGCTGTACCGTGTCCATTGAGGCCTGCTGGCGCTTTTCTCTGAGTGCAAAAATCTGGTCGGCAATCTCATCGTAAGCTTCTTTATTGTTGGCCTTTTTAACAAGCTCCTGCTGAAGTTCCATAAGCTTCTCATCAATTCCATCAGTGGTGATTGCTGCAGAAGCTCTGATGACCGATGCAATATTTTGCTGTAGCTGTTTCTGGTATTTCGATTTATCACCAAGAAGTTCATTCAAGGCAGTAAGAACAATTTCCTGCAAGTCAAGCTCGTTGATGGTTCTGGCATGGCATTCAAGTCCGGTAGGTTCTAACTTGCTGATGCAGCGCCAGACGATGGATTTGCAGCCGCGATTGTTCCAATGGATTCTTCTGAACATTTCACCGCAGTCGCCACAAATGATAATCTGCGAAAAGCAGTGGTTGCAGCTGTAGCTTCGTTTCTTTCCGTTGGCACTGGTCTTGACCACTCGTCTGCGTACCAATTCTTCCTGCACTCGCATGTAAATTTCTCTTGGGATAATCGCTTCGTGGTTTCCTTCAACATAATATTGTGGAACGATGCCAGTGTTCTTAACTCTGGTCTTGTTAAGAAAATCGGTGGTGTAAGTCTTTTGAAGAAGGGCATCACCGATGTATTTTTCGTTGCGGAGAATTTTGTTAATGGTGCTTGTATGCCATCGAGGTTTACCTGCGCCGGTAAGAATACCATCCGCTTCAAGACCTGCAGCAATCTTATCCATGCTGTAGCCTTCAAGGTACTCACGGTAGATTCGTTTTACAACTTCAGCTTGTTCCGGGTCGATAACAAGGTTGCCTTCTTCATCTTTAGTGTAGCCTAGGAATCGGTTGTGGTTAACCTGTACCTGACCGTTCTGGTATCGGAACTGAAGTCCAAGCTTTACGTTCTGGCTTAAAGATTGTGATTCCTGCTGGGCCAGTGAAGCCATAATCGTAAGAAGAACTTCACCCTTGGCATCCATTGTATTGATTGCTTCTTTTTCAAAGAATACCGGGATGTTCTTTTCCTTAAGCCGTCTGATGTACTTCAAGCAGTCTAAGGTGTTTCTGGCAAATCGGCTGATTGATTTTGTGATAATCATGTCGATGGTGCCAGCCTCGCAATCCTCAATCATTCGGTTGAATTCTTCTCTATTCTTTGTGTTGGTACCGGAAATACCATCATCAGCGTATATTCCAGCAAATTCCCATTCAGGGTTCTTTTTAATATATTCTGTATAGTGCTCAACCTGAGCTTCATAACTTGTAGCCTGCTCATCGCTGTCAGTACTAACTCTACAGTACGCCGCGACTCGGAGTTTAGGCTTTGCATCCTGCTTACGACCGGTATTACCAATTTGACGTTTGGCAGGAATGACCATTACATTTCCCATCAAATAACCTCGCTTTCTATAAGGCTGTATAAGTACTCAGCCTGTTTTACTGGATTGTCAAAATACTCTGTGATATCGCCGAAGCGGAAGAGTATAGGAGCCTTCTTCTCAGGTATTTCTTTGAATCTATCGTTGCGACCAAGTTTGGCTGACCTGCGTCTGATTTCTCTACCTGCTGCAATGAAGGTTTCCTTATCGATGATGGCTGGATAAAAGTCATCACCGAGATAATGCTTGTTTTGCATAATTCGCTTGGAACCAGCATGCAGTGCATTGATTCCAGCTTCTTTGGCAGCATTCGTAAGAGAAAGGCCACCAAGGTAATTCTTGTATAGCTGTCGTACCTTATCTGCAGCTTCTTCATCGATAACTGCGATGCCATTCTCGATACGATAGCCAAGTGGTGTATGTCCCATCAAATCATCTCCTTAAAAGTAAGACCACACTTCATGATAAATCCGACTTCATGTCTGGAATACACCTGAATGTGGTCTACAAATCTCTCAAATAAATCTTCGCTGTATTCTTCAAGCATCGACCCACGTTCTGCAAAGTGGAGTAGGCGTTCTGCTTCAAAGAATCTAGAGCTGTCACCGCTCATTGTGGCATTAATAACATCGATATCTTCTCTATAGGTGTTTGCCTGCGTAAGAAGGGCGTTCGTTTCGCTGTTATACAATACTTGGTCGATATAGCCCTGAGCCATCAATCTGGTTAAGGTTTCTCGCTGTTCTGTGTTTTGCTCTAAAAGGCGCTCTAAGTGCTGGATTCTGACAAGACTCTCATCGCCGGAATTGTTCTGCAGTGCAGCAGCATAAGGTTTCAAGACTAGCTTGTGGCTGTAGATTAGTTTGTTAAGAACGGTAACGAATGCCACCTTCAAATCGTCATCTCTGAGAAACATCATCGAGCACTTGTCTTTCTCTCATCGTCGTCACCTCCAATCTGTGTTAGTTGCAAGGCTTGTTGTTTCGTGCCTTACACTTTCCCACTGGAGAGAGGGCGACGATTTGAGCGGAGAAATTTTGAAAAAATAAAAATTCCTCTGACTATCTTTTGATGGACGGTCAGAGGGATGAGTTGCTACCTATATATTAGTAGCCGCGAACCTTATGAAGTTCGGTTCTGATTTTCTTCATCTGGTCAGCAAAGGTACGCTGTTTGCGACCTAAGCGCTTAGCAATTTCTCTATCGGAGATAGAGCAGTCGTCTTTCCAGTATTCGATAATCTTGTCCGCGTCCGGGTCAAGCTCTCTTAAACGCTGGAAGAGCTGTTCTAATAAGATTCTGTCGCTGATGACTTCTTCCATTAAGTCAGGAGTAGCAAGCTCTTCTGATTCAAGAAGAGTGCTGCCATCTTCTGTGTTAGGAGCATCAAGTGAAAGAAGCCCATAACCTAAATGATGTTCACAGTTCTCACAATCACCATCACAGGCCGAGATAAACTGCTTAGGACATTTGCAGCGATGGTAGTACTGTTCCTTTTTACGGATGCGAGTTGCTTCACGATAGAATTCCTGAAATTGCTGTTCAGTACAAGGAACCTTCTCCTTGAGTGAACGAATGTAGATGAATCTTTGACTCTGATTGTCTTTATTTGCCATGTCTTTTACCTCCGTTGGCTTGAATTTCCAAGCGGAGTAAAGAAGCATGTCTACTATATGCTGTCGTATGCTTTTCAGGTTTTGAATGAGCAAGGCTACAAAAATATAGCTACGGAACAATTTAATAATACCGCAGAGCTTATGGCAGCAATACTGGCAAAAGGTATAGCTGTCCAGATAAAGCGAGGTCTTGGAAAAGAATACATTCCTCAAACAGAACCTTTATCTGCTCTTCGCGGAAAAATAGATATTGCAGAGTCCATCAAGACGCAAACCATGTTAAAGAAGCAGATGATTTGTACTTACGATGAGTTTTCTGTTAATGGAACGATGAACAGAATAATAAAATCAACAGTTGAGCTGTTACTTCGTTCTGATATTTCAAAAGCTCGTAAAAAAGAGCTTAGAAAACTAATGGTTTATTTCGGAGACGTAGAACCGATAGACCTTTATACAGTTAACTGGAATATTCAGTATAACCGTAATAACCAGACTTATAGATTGCTAATCTCTATATGCTACTTGGTGGTGAAGGGACTGCTTCAAACAAATTCAGATGGAAGTACTCGTCTGATGGAATTTGTGGATGAGCAACGTATGTGCAGGTTGTACGAGAAGTTTATTCTTGAATATTACAGAAAAGAGTATCCGGAAATTACAGCTAACGCATCACAGATACCTTGGCAACTTGATGATGGTATTGGAGCTATGCTTCCGGTGATGCAAACGGATATTATGCTAACCTACAAAGAAAAAGTGCTTATCATCGATGCTAAGTATTACACCCATACAACTCAATCACAGTTTGATACACATACCCTTCATTCTGGCAATCTCTATCAGATTTTTACTTATGTCAAGAATAAGGAGATTGAACTTGCTGCACAGCCTCATGAAGTGTCAGGAATGCTGTTATATGCAAAAACAGATGAAGCAGTACTTCCTAACAATAGTTACATGATGAGCGGCAATAAAATAAGTGTCAAAACTTTAGATTTGGATTGTGATTTTTCTGATATAGCAAATCAGTTAAATAAAATAGTCGAGATGCACTTTGGATTAGAAGCGAGGTGTTAGTATGAGTCGAGGAATCGGAGCACACGCTAATCTCGTTTTGGAAGATGAGAATACCGTCATGTATGAATATGGCGGTTACAATTTGAACGAACCTGAGTATAGGAATGAAAATCATATATACGATGGTATGATAACTATTTCTCGTGATTGTTTTTCTGAACCAGAGATTCATGAGAAACTAAAAAAGATGCCGAGTGGAAGAAAGAAGCTAATCACAAAGAGAATTCCAGTTAGTGTGGATTATCCTCAGATGATTAGTGATGGCAGAATTATTATTGAGAACTGTAGTAATTGCTGGCACTGTTCACCGGAATCGAATATAGATGTAATGGCACTACACATTCTTTTCTATTTGTTCAGACAGTACCAAGAAGAAGGCAAAATGCCGGAATACATCAGCTACAACGTGTAAAAAAAAGGTTGAGACGATGCTTTCTATGCGGAAACAGTTCTACAATGACCGATTCCCTAAAAGGCTAGTCCCGGCTTGAGGCAGTGGCGTCTTATGTGCAGCTTATATATAGTAGCAACTAGAAAAACTCGATATGTTCCCGACAACGAGAGGGGGTTAGGTTGCGGATTGAATAACGCCAAAATGTGCCGATAGATATGTTTCCGAGAACAATCGAAAATCGGCTCAAAATGGGGCGATATGTTCCAATATTGCGACATCAATCAGCACGTATCGAGCCATGTGGAGACGGTGTGCCTATTGAGCAACCGAAAAGCAGACTCTCACATAAAGCTTTCTCTTGATATGGATGAGTATTACGATATCATGGATAAGGAAAAAGCTGAAAAGAAATAACTTCATAATATACCGAACTTAAGCGATAGCTGTTGATGCGTAAAGCATTAGCAGCTATTTTTATTTTTCGCTAAAGGGAGGTGATGCCATTGGGCTAGATGAATTAGAGACAGAGTTACAGGCAATCAATGACAAATTATGAAAAGGAGATTTCGATTATGGCAAAGAAAAGAAGTATTAAGGTAATCAGCCAGAGCGGGCACAACTATAAGGCAACCCCGACAATCATGTTGAAGGGACAGTGGCTTAAGGAGTTAGGTTTTGATATCGGAGATTATGTTTCCATCACTTGTGAAAATGGAAAGCTTGTTATAACACCGGATACGGAGAGAGCTACTATTGCAGAAGCCGAAGCGGCTTTTATGGAAAGAGAAATGGAATCATTAAAGAAGAAGTTCGAGGCAGAAAAGGCAAAACTTCATGCTCAGTTTGTGGCAGAGCAGAGTGCCGGATATGCAACTGTTGGTGTAACAGATTAAGGAGGCGCCTATTGTTCAAGAAAGAAGATATAGAATCAATTGGTAGAAAGTATTTTACAGTTATCGTTGCGAATGAATATGATATTACCCTTGTTTCGAACAATACGCATCATGTCTGGTATATACATAATGTTGAACTTCCTGATAGGGAATTTTGTATAGTCTTTCACAAGCATAAAGCTTCTCATCCATATCACAATCACTCACGATGTGGTACCTTAAGAAAAGCAATAAGGGATATCAAATCGCACGATCAATTTCAGTTAAATGGCAGAAGGCCTATTCATAGTCATTAAAAACGAGAGCGGTAGGAATACGTTGCTTAATTGTGGTCTTGACTGCTTTATCGACATCCCACCAAAATGCAGTAATCATCGGATTTGATGCTCTCCAGGAATCAACCAGTGGTTGCAGTTCGTCTTCGGTCAAGCCCATTTCTAAGGCACCCATAGATTTCAGAGCACCGACAGACCCACCGTAACCAAGGGCAAGTTCTGCTATCTTGCCTTTCTGTCTGAGGTGTGAGTTTACACCGTGTTTTTCAACCGGTACGCCGAACATTTGCGAAGCACTGGCACAGTAGATATCCTTTCCTTCAGCGAATACTTTGGAACGCCAGGTCTCACCGGCAAGATGAGCAAGAACCCTGGCTTCGATAGCAGAGTAGTCGCTTACGATAAATTTATATCCTGGTCTTGCAATAAAGGCTGTACGGATCAGCTGGAGCGAATGATGACGGTATCTGGAGAAGACTGATTGTAATTCCGTTCAATGCCAAGATTACCGGGGCAAGTGATATCAAGAATTATTCTGATTATCTCTATGAGAAAGCAGGCGGATATATCCTGCAATGGATTATTGAGGGCGCCAAGAAGGCGATTGATGCCCAGTTTAAAACAACACTTCCTGCATGTGTTCAGGCTGCCATCAAAGCTTACCGCGAGGATAACGATTGGTTGGGGCATTTCATCAATGAATGCTGTGATGTGGATCCTTCGTTTACAGAAAAATCTGGAGAACTTTATCAGAAGTACAGAGAATACGCTGCGCAGAACGGGGAGTTTACAAGACAGAATGGTGATTTCAACTCAGCATTGGAAAATGCAGGCTTTTCTAAGCGTAAGACCAATAAAGGCGCATTTATTTATGGTTTGAAGCTGAAGGAAGGACAGGATTTCCTGTAAAAGTGACGACCGGTGATAGGTAATTCAAAAACCCCGTATAGGCAAAATTGAGACCTGAAAAACCCTATATAAGCTCCAAGGAAAAGGAAGAGTCTGAAATTCAGCTGCAGGAAAGTGAGGCGGTAACATGAGGCAAAGCAAGATTAAGGTGGATGAGCTTGCAAAGGAAATCATGGATGGGCTTCAGGAGTATGCTGACCTTGCAACAGAGGATATGAAAAAGGCTGTGAAGAAATCCGGGAATGCCGCGAAGAAGGATATTGCCGAGAATGCTCCAAAGAGAACAGGTAAGTATGGAAAAAGCTGGAATATGAAAACAACCTTGGAGACTTCTACTGCAATGACGGTTACGGTGCATTCCAAGACGCAGTATCAGCTGGCGCATCTGTTGGAGTTTGGGCATGCACTGAGGCAGGGCGGCAGGACAAGGGCATTTCCTCATATTGAGCCTGCGGAGCAGAGAGCGGCAGAAATGCTGGAAAGAGAAGTGGAGGCGGCGCTCAAATGACAATGGAAGAACTTGTGGCGATGCTGCAGAAAACGGGCATTCCTTTTGCTTATGACCATTTCGCAGAGGGAGAGAGTCCTGATCCACCGTTTATCTGTTATCTCCTGCCGGGCAGTAATAACTTTGCTGCAGATGGAAAGGTGTATTTCAAGATAAATCAGATGAGGATTGAGCTTTACACGGACAGTAAGGATTTGGCTGTGGAGCGAAAAGTGGAAGCGGTACTGGATGATTCCGGTATTTTTTATAACAAGAGTGAAGGTTGGATCCAGAGTGAGAAGCTTTATGAAGTGCTT
>SAMEA3663047__coassemble_400_pt1 | contig 15973 bp, 21 predicted proteins | sample SAMEA3663047__metabat2_low_PE_007 | metagenome-assembled genome bin SAMEA3663047 (sample SAMEA3663047) | pig gut metagenome | biome: pig gut; feature: pig-associated habitat; material: faeces | place: France | collected 2012
CTATTCTGTCTCTCCCGCCGGTAATTCTCCTCCAAGATACTTTATCGCATCCTCCAGCTGATTATCTTTTCCGTCAGCGTAATAACCAGCAGAATCAAATTCCACCTCCACATCCGGGACGATTCCCTTTTGATGGATGTCGTTTCCATTGGGAGTGTAGTATTTACTCACCGTTAATTTTACTGCCGAGCCGTCAGAAAGGGAGATAATCCTCTGTACAATACCTTTTCCAAAGGTAGTAGTCCCCATAATAGTTCCCACACCATAATCCTGGATGGCTCCTGCCAGAATCTCAGAGGCACTGGCACTATAGCCATTGACCAGAACCACCATTGGGATATCGATCTCTCTTTTGCCATCACTGGTATACTCTTCCCTCTGGCCGTTCTTATCTTCCGTATAAACAATCAGCCCTTCCGGCAAAAGCATTCGGGCAATTTCACATACCGTAGACAGATTTCCTCCCGGATTACTGCGTAAATCCAGTATCAGACCGGTCATTCCCTTACCACGACATTCTGCCAGGGCTTCTGCAAACTGATCTGTAGTCACATCATCAAATTCTGTAATGAGGATATAGCCAATGTTATTCTCCAGCATCTCCCATTCTACCGTAGGGCTTTCAATTTTACGCCGCTCTACCGGAATATGCAGATAATCCGACTCTCCCTCCCGAATGAGAGTCAGAGTAACCGTAGTTCCTTCTTCTCCTTTAATTAAGGATACGATTTCCGTAGTTTCCATTCCCTGAGCCAGAACACCGTCTACCTCATAAATGATGTCTCCCGTTCTAAGGCCTGCTGCCTCTGCCGGAGTATTTTTAATTACTCCACTGATTGTGCAGAATTCATCCGTAGCCGCTTTGGAAATATAGGCTCCAATTCCATAATAAATTCCTTCCGTTTTCTGCTGGATTTCTTCCAGTTCCTGGGCAGAATAATAAACTGAATAGGGATCCCCCAAAGCATCCACCATGCCCGAATAAAGCCCATCCTCCAGGGTAGCCAAATCGGTTCCCGAAAGATAGTATTTTTCAATAGTATCCTCAATAACTTCAATTTTGGTAGTGGTATAATTACTTAACAGTTCTGATTGTTCCTTGCCATTTGCTATCTGTTTGGCCTCGTATATGCCAAAAATCTGTCGTCCAACATATGTACAGCCAAACAATAATACAGCAAGGAGCAGACCGCTCAGCAGTCCACTCCAATACCCATTCTTCTCTTTTTCCATCTGTAAGTACCTCCTGTACGAAAGTACAATCACTTTATTATCACTATATGCCTTTTATCCGAAGAGAATACGTTCTCCCTGAGCCGATTTTTTTACCGGCCAGCCTGATTCGCTTCAAAAGCCCGTAATTGCACTATCTTCCTAAATATTGATTAGGATTAACATATTCCCCATTTAAACGCACACCAAAATGCAGGTGGTTGCCAGTAGATCTTCCGGTAGTTCCTACGGCTGCAATCTTATCCCCCATTGATACCGTTTGTCCTGTCGATACATAGAGAGCTGAAGCGTGCATATAAATTGTATATAAGCCCCCACCATGATTAATCATAATATAATTTCCCATGGTACTGTTATAATCCGCTGCAACAACCACTCCCCCATATGCTGCCAAAATAGGAGATCCGCCAGGAGCTGCCATGTCAATACCATTATGAAACTTTCTTACTCCCAGCGTAGGATGAATCCGCCATCCATATTCATCAGATATTCTGGTATAGGAGGGACAGGGCCACTTAAACATACCACCGTCATAAGTAGGGGCATTGGCGTTATTTAACAGCCGCATTTCCTCTGCCACTGCCTTTTCCAAAGCTGCGATAGTCGCATTTTCGGCTGCAATATCGGCCTCATACTGGCGGATAGCTTCTTCTTTATTGCTGATATCCGTCTCGTAATTGACAATCTCCTTCTCCTTTGTGGAAATCAGCGTTTCCAGCTTGGCCTGCTGCTCCTCTACTGCTACCTTGGCCTCCTGCAAAACTGCCTCTTCCTCTTCCAGCTCCTGTTTGCATACCTCAATCAGCTGTCGGTTTAACTGATACTCCTCCAGCTTCTGGCGGTCATAGGCAGAAATAGATTCCACATATTCTGCTTTATTTAATAAATCAGAAAAGTTACTGGCTCCCAGCATCATTTCAAAATAGAACCGATCTCCCTTCTCATACATAAACTTGATCCGGGTTTTCATCTCTTCATACTGCGTTTCTTCTACCTTAACAGCCTCTTCCAGCTCAGCCTTTGTCTTTTCAATCTCTTCTTCCTTCTCGGCAATCAGCGTCTTCAATTCCTGAATCTTAGTTTCCACGCCGGTCAGCTGTCCATCCAGCTCTTTAACGTACTCACTGAGACTGTTCTTGGTCTTCTCCAGCTCTGCAACCACAGTTTTTACATTACTCAAATCGGACTGCAGTTTTTTTCGTTCCTCCTGTGCCTGTGCAATAGCCTCCTGCTTCTGCTTGATACTCTCCTCCAGTGCACTGGTTGCTTCAACAGGGACGGGGTCAGGTAAAGCCACCACCAGGGCTGCACATACCAAAGCCAGGCTGATCCACTTCATACATTTCTTCATCATAATTCGTATTCTTCCATTCTTTTTAATATTTGACCAGTTAATTTGTTACTATATATAAATCTGCTTTATACGTGCAGATGTTTTCTTACCGTAGAAAAACTTCCGAAAAAACCGATTCCAATTCCTACCGCCATAGATATGGGAACCAAAGTCCCAAATATCTGCCCTGCCGGCAAAAAGTTCAACAGCGTTGATAGCATGGTAAACCGCTCGATTACATACTCAATTAATGTACTGTAAAGTGCGTAAATCATACCCAGAGGAATGCAGGCTCCGATGGCGCCAATAATCATTCCCTCAATGACGAAGGGCGAACGTACAAAAAAGTCTGTAGCACCAATATATTTCATAATATTGATTTCTTCCTTACGAACCTGAATACCGATCATTACCGTATTACCGATCAGGAAAATGGATACTGCCAGTAAAATGCCGATAATTCCCACCGACACATAACCAATCAATGTGTTCATACCACTTAATGTAGATGCTGCCAGCTCTGATCGGTTCACCTGCCTGACTCCTTCTACCGACTCCAGATAGGTTACCAGGCTTCCCTGAAGAGCCACATCGGATAAATAAATCTCATAATTAGATGAGTTTTGCAGGGGATTTTCGGTAAAACCATCGGAATACTCTTCTCCAAAGTACTCCTCCCGAAAACTTTCCCAGGCTTCATCGGCTGAAATATACTCCAGCTTGGCCACCTCTGTTCTTTTGGAAATCAAATCTCCAATTTCCTGAATCCTCGCTTCGGACAAGCCTTCATCAAAAAATACGGTTACGGACACACCCTGTTCTGCCGTTTTGACAATGTGCTGAAAATTCATTACTACGGAATAAAAAATACCAAAAAGCAAAAGACAGGCACTAATCGTCGCTATGGAGGCCAGCGAAAACCACGCATTTCGGAAAATATTGCTGATTCCCTGCTTCAAGGTATAGAAAAATGTACTAATCCTCATCGATATAACCACCTTTTTCTTCGTCGCTTACAATTACACCCTTTTTCATGGTGACTACCCTCTTTTGCATCTCATTTACGATTTCTCTGTTGTGGGTTACCACCAGAACGGTGGTTCCTTTCTTATTAATCTGCTCCAGAAGTTTCATGATTTCCCATGAGTTCTTAGGATCCAGATTACCTGTAGGCTCGTCACAAAGCAAAATCGGCGGACGATTAATCAATGCACGAGCAAGTGCCACTCTCTGCTGTTCACCACCGGACAACTGCTTGGGCTTGGCCTTGTACTTTCCTGCCAACCCTACCACAGATAATATGGAAGGAACATTTTTTCTTATTTCTCTTGAAGGTATCTGAATAACCCTCTGGGCAAAGGCCACATTCTCATAAACATTGCGATCCTTGAGCAGACGGAAATCCTGGAATACCACTCCCAGATTTCGTCTGTATTTGGGTACATTTCTTCTCTTCAAATCCACCAGATTCTGTCCATTGACATAAATATCGCCTGCGGTGGGAAGAAGCTCTCTTAAAAGCAGCTTTATCAGAGTAGATTTACCGGAGCCACTGTCTCCTACGATAAAAACAAACTCTCCCCGCTTTATGGTCAGATCCACTCCCGTCAATGCAGGAGCACCGGTAGCATACGCCTTGGATACCCTTTCCAATACGATAATATTTTCTTCCGGTATCGCCTTTGTTTTGGTTCGTTTAAATAACGCCACGTTTACACTCTCCTAATACTCAAAACTCTCCATGTATTTCATATACTTTACAACCATTAACGCAATTTTGAAGGTAATGGCATCCTCAAACACTCTGAGGTCCAATCCGGTAGTCTTCTGTAATTTGTCCAGCCGATATACAAGAGTATTCCGATGGATAAAAAGTTGCCTTGAGGTCTCAGAAACATTCAAGCTGTTTTCAAAAAATTTCATAATGGTGGTGAGAGTCTCTTCGTCAAATTCGTCCGGACTCTTCCCTCCGAATATTTCCTTAATAAACATTTTGCACAGAGGAATGGGGAGCTGATAAATCAATCTTCCGATACCCAGCTCACTGTAGGCAATCACACTTCGTTCATCAAAGAAAATCTTACCTACATCCATAGCCATTTTGGCTTCCTTATAGGAACGGCTTACTTCCTTAATCTCTCTGACCACCGTTCCGTAGGCTACCCGCACATCCTTTGCTCCCTCTTTTTCCAAAAACGCCTGATAAGCATAGGCAGCCTTGTCCATTTCACTGTTGGTATCGGTATCCTCTACCTCTTTTACCACAATCACATTATTCTCATCTACAGCGGTAATAAAGTCCTTGCCGCTGGTTCCAAAATTGCTGCGCATCAATTCCAGAAGGTTGATTTCTTTACCGGTTTTTCCTTCGATAATCATGGTAACACGCTTTGCGTCCGGCTGAACATGTAACTTTTTGGCACGACTGTATATATCTACCAGCAGCAGATTGTCCAAAAGCAGATTTTTAATAAAGTTATCCTTATCAAATCTCTCCTTATAGGCCACCAGCAGGTTCTGAATCTGAAAGGCAGCCATCTTACCTACCATATATACGTTCTCCCCGGAACCCATGGCAATCAGCATATATTCCAGCTGCTGTTCATCATAAATTTTAAAATACTGATTACCAGCCACTTCCTGGCTGTCTGCAGGTGACTTGGCGAATTCCAGAGCAGTGGATGCCCGCTTGGAAAGCTCCGGTGTCGTCTCTGCCAGCATCTTTCCTTCAGAGTCTACCACACAAAGGTCCACCCTTCCGATTGCCTTCAATCCTTCTATGGTGTTCTGCAAAATCTGATTGGAAATCATCCTTCCCCTCTCCTTTTCCTCTTAACTTTCAGGAAAGGCCAACCCCGCCGTCCTGAATTCTTAGACAAAATACACAAAAAATAATTCATTTCTTTTTTTTGCTATAATATACCCATTTACCATTCTAAAAGAAAATACCAAAAAAATCCATAGCACTTTAGTTATTTTTTATAATTTTTGTCAAAAAAAGAAAAGAAGTCACGAAAAGGTACTTTTTCTTTCCCGACTTCTTTATTTTTCTTCCTGCTCCTGTGCAAAACGATGAATTTTTTTATGCAAAAGCTTCTTGTCAATCAGGCCGGACACCCTCCGTATCCATCCCTTCCGACTGCTCTTTACCAGCGTCTCCGGCAGGGTCAGCCAGATAGAGCCATTTAGGTACTGGCGATAATCATGCATCAAGTGAATTCCTTCCGGATAGGGCAGCCGGGACAGAATCACCTTAGGTGCCAGCGCATTAATCCCATTAATCATTCCATCCTTATTTTCAACGTAGTGGTCGGTAGTATCCCGTCCCACAACGTACAGATTGCTTTGCAAAAGGCGAAGCTCTGCTTCAAACTCCTTTAACTTCTCTTCCTCTTCTGCCAGTAAAAAGGCAGATGCATGCCGTCGAACCAGTATTTTCAGAAATTCCTTCAGATAAGTATTCTCTTCCACTTCCTTTATCCGATTCTGACTCACTACTCCGGCAGCTTTAAGAACCTCTACATCCTCGCAAATGGTCAAATCCAGCTCATTCCACCAGGCCTTATGCTGTTCATCCTCGGAAGCATCCAACAGCTTTCTTGCAGATACATAGGCTATTGTGTTCAGCCCCCCCTGCTCCAGATATCCGTTGGTTCGCCTTAGGGCCTCCCTAAGTCCGATATTAGACAGAGAAATTCCCAATAACTCCATACTTTTCCCCATTTCCCCTTCTCTTTCTTAGCAGAAATTTGTAATAGTATAGCAAAAAATACCGGGAATTTCAATCTAAACCCCTGCATCTTGCAGGTATTGCCTGCAATCCTGCTTAAATGGAAAGTGAAAAATCTTTATTTTTTCGACCTAAATCCTTTCTTTTCCACAGCCGATAATAAAAATATAGAAATTTTTCTGTTTTGATACAAATAAATATCTGTAGTAGTAATAGAAAAATCTCTATAAATATAACCAGCCGTTTATACGGCAGAAAGAGGTGGGATATGGATGTTTGTTCTGTATCTACAGCCAAAGCTCAAAGCATGAGCCTCACCACTGTGGGAACCGCTATGCTGAACAAATCATTAGAGACCATGGATTCCATGGGACAGGGACTGATGAAGATGATGGATGCCGCTTCTATGGAGCGTTCTGTCAATCCTCATATTGGTTCCAACTTTGATATGCTGGTATAATGCAGTTTCCCAAAACCATAAGCCCGGGGCTTATGGTTTTTTTCGTTATTAAGTCCAATAAGATTTGTATTTTTTTATACCTGTTTACCTGTGTAATTTCTATTGCATAGGTAATTTTTAACAATTTTTTTATATTTTTTTTATAAATATAACAGAATAATAGTAACTATTATTGACAAAATCCAATAAAATATGGTAGGCTATCGCCACAGGTTAAAGTTGAATATTTCTCATAATATTTCTATTTTAACTGTAAAATTATTATATTACAAAAGAAAGGAAGGAGCTTTACATGATTACATTTTTTATTGGTATCGGTATCCTTGTTTTAGGTGCTCTCTTTTATGGAAAACTCTGTGACAAGATATTCGTACCCGACGATCGTAAAACCCCTTGTTACACCAAAGCAGATGGTGTTGACTTCATCCCCATGCCCTGTTGGAAAAACAGCTTGATTAACCTGTTGAATATTGCAGGTACTGGTCCAATCCTTGGCCCTATTCAGGGTATCCTTTTTGGCCCTATTGCTTTCATCACCATTCCTCTCGGAAATATTCTGGGTGGTGCAATGCACGACTATTTCTCCGGTATGATTTGTCTTCGTGACGGAGGAACCCAAATGCCCAATATGATTCGTAAGTACAGTAATAAGACCATTTATGCCATCTATCAGGTTTTCTTAAGTCTGCTGCTTCTTCTGGTAGGTGCCGTATTTATCTATACTCCGGGAGACCTGGCCGCAACCCAGATTTTTGGCTTTGACGGCAAAGCTACCTCTGTTTCTACCTGGGTAATTTATGGTGTTATTTTTGCATATTATCTTTTAGCAACCGTTTTACCTATAGATGCCATTATCGGAAGAATATATCCGATTTTCGGTCTGGTTCTGTTGTTCTCTGCAATCGGAGTTTTTATCGGAATGTTTCTTAAAGGCTACCCTCTGATTGAGCTTTGGGATGCTTGGGATTCCCCCATGGCATATCAGGTAATCGAAGGAGTAGAGCAGCATTTCAGCTATGCAGATTACTTTACTGCCAACCGGTTTATACCTATTTTCTTCATCACTGTAGCCTGTGGTCTGTTGTCCGGGTTCCATTCTTCCCAGACAGCCATCATCACCCGTACCATGAAGAGTGAAAGAGAAGGCCGTATGACATTCTATAACATGATGGTTGTAGAAGGCTTCATCGCTATGGTTTGGGCAGGTGCTGCTATGGGTGTTTACAACCTGGCTTTACAGGAAGCAAATGCAAGCCTTGCTACCTCTACCGTTGGCGTGATTTGTAAGGATATCCTCGGCCCTGTAGGCGGTGCTATCGCTATTATCGGTGTTATCGTACTGCCGGTTACCTCCGGTGATACCGCCCTTCGGAGTCTGCGTATGGCCATTACCGAATCCTTCAATATTGACCAGAGTACTAAAGGAAAGCGGCTTGGCGTTTCTGCCGTTATCTTTGCCATCGTAGCGGCTATTCTGGTATGGGCTAAGAGCAATCCCAGTGGTTTTGCCACTCTGTGGCGTTATTTTGCATGGTCCAATCAGACTCTGGCACTGTTCGCCTTCCTGGGTATCATTATCTGGATGTTCGAGCATGGTAAAGCAAAATGGGTATGGATGCCAATGATTCCGGCAACCATCTATACCTTCCATACTGTAAGCTTCATCTGTAATGCACAGATTGGTTTCAGATTATCCTGGGATGTATCTTATATCATCGGTTTTGTTGTAGCAGCAGCTTACACCATCTCCATTCTTATCTGGGGTAAAAAGCGCGCTGAGAAAAAAGCGGCAAACGCATAGATTTTAACTGAATAGGTTTAAAGAAAAAAGAGAGAAGGGCAAACGGCAACGCCAGATAAGGAAGTTTTTGTGTAGAGTACGGTGTAACCTCAAAAATGGGGTTGCACCGTTTCCTTTTGTCCTTATGCTACAAAGCGGAAATCCTGCGGGTTTTCCCGTATTTCTTCCATCATAGCGAGAATTTCCTGTTCAGTAGGAATATCTATCATTCCTACCGCCGTAAAGTAAATATCTACCTTTACATAACAATGACCGCTTGATTTATCGTTGTTGTGAACTTCGATACGCTCAATAAGCGAATTTACAAGAGTTGGTGTAAGCTTTGTAATATCCGTCATTTCACGCAGGGTACGGAGTAATAGCCTTAAATCCGTTACCTTTTGATTTGCTTCCTGCAAGGTCTACTGACTGTCGTCAACTTCCTCCCTTGCTCCACCGCCTGCTGAAGTCTTTTGTATTCTTTCTGCTGCATTGCGTTTGTTTTCTTCGCCAGCATATACAGAAATACAGGTTCGTGGCATTTCACAAAGTCTGCCAAACAGCTTATGGCTTCAAACACGATTTTTTCAAGCACTACATCACGGATATAGTGAACACTGCAACTACCACGCCCCGACTTGTAATTGGAACAACGGAAGTGTTCTTGGTTTCGTGTCATACTTTTAGCGGTGGCAAAGTGTAGTTTTGCACCACAGTCAGGGCAATATACCAATCCTGAAAACAGACTTCAAAAAGATTTTTTTTGAATATTTTGAAGCGGGTGGGGTATACTATATATTTTGTGGAAATTACTATTAGCGTACAAAATTCAAACATTGTCCGCATTAAGTCGTTGCGTTTTTCAAAATATTATACTATAATAACTGCGTACATTATTTATTTCTTGTGTGCAGAAAGTTGGTGTCTGCTTGAATAAAAAAGAAATTTTAAAAGAAGTAATTGAAAATAACGGCGGCATTGCAAAAACTTCTGATTTTGTTGCCAACGGGATAAATAAATACGAAGTGGCAGCTTTTTGTAAAGAAGGAGTCATTGAAAGAATTCGCAGAGGATTTTATCAACTTCCGCAAAGTAATAGCATAACGGAGGAATGGTTAATACACGAGTTGCTTCCGCAAGGAATTATCTGTATAGAGTCCGCTTTGTTCCATTATGGATATAGTGATTTTTCTCCCCGTGAATGGTCGATTGCTGTGCCAAGAACAGCATCCCGTGCCGTAAAAAACATAGGAGAATTTCCTATGAAGGCTTATTATATTCAAAAAGAGTTTTTGACAATCGGAAAAATCACAGATGATTTTAATGGTGTGTTGTTGCCCGTATACGACAGAGAGCGAACAATTTGTGACTGCTTCAAATATCGTACAAAGCTTGATAATGAAGTTTTTAATAAAGCTGTTCACGCTTATGCTGATGATGAAAAAAAGAATCTTGCAAATTTGTCTAAATACGCAAAAGAAATGAAACTTTATGCAAAGGTTATGAATGTAATGGAGGTGTTGCTCAATGGCTGATATTGCTGCGTCTGTGCTTGCACGATTGAAAAATAAGGCTGCTGAAAGCGACAGAAGTTATCAGCTTTGTCTGCAACTTTTTTGTCAGGAGGAATTTTTACGCCGTTTGGAAAAATCCAAATATGCAGAAAATCTTGTCTTAAAAGGTGGTTTGTTTATTTACTCCGTTACCGATTTTGACAGCAGAGTAACGGTAGATGTGGATTTTCTTCTTCGGAGAGTATCGAACACTCCAGAACAGCTAAAATCTGTTCTGGAAGAAATTATATCTACGCCCACCGGTAATGATTTTATTATCTTTGAAATTAAAGATATTGCACCCATTGCAGTTGCTAAGAAATATTCCGGTATTGGAGCTTCTATTGTAGCTCGTATTAAAAACACACGAACTCCGTTTAGCATAGACTTCGGTGTGGGTGATGTTATCGTACCAAAACAGGAAAAGAGAAAAATCCCGACACAGCTTGATGATTTTACTGCACCGGTGGTAAATACATATTCTCTTGAAACAACTATCGCTGAGAAGATAGATGCAATCCTCAGTCTGATGGAATTTTCCAGCCGAATGAAGGATTATTATGACATTTACTATCTTGCCAATAAATTTGATTTTGATGGCAAAGTACTTACTGAGGCACTCAATAAAACTTTTGGGAATCGTGGACACGCTTTTACGATTGAACAGTTTGAACAGGTTCTGAGTTTTGCAGAGGATTCTGCTATGCAGAAGAAATGGAAAGCATTCTGTCGGAAGATTGATACTAAGACTGATGATTTCAGTACAGTACTTAAAATGATTAAGGCGTTTTTGTCAAAACCGTTTACATCGGCGGTCGAAGGCAAAGAAATTACTGAAAAATGGTCTGCCGCTAATGGCGAGTGGATGTAATAGGAGGGCTTTATGAGTATAAATAACAATCACTATGATTTATTAAATACCCCTGCGCTTGACGCTGTACGAAAATTGCAGGAAAATAGTGCATTTACTGCTATTCGTGAATTGCAATCTTCAAGCGCCGTTACTGCTGCACTGAAAGTGGAAACAACATGAGCGTTTGCGGCGGTAAGGGAACTACAAAGTACACTCAATACTATAAAACTATCTACGGGCGGTGCTACTGCGGTGCTCGAAGAATATAGAAGGATTGTTTCTCCAATCTCAGAGTCTATTAGGGCAATGAATCTTGCCTATGCTCCGATTTTCGAGCAGACAAAAGCTTTCGATACATTGAACATTAACAAGCTCCATCGCACACGCTCGAATATTATTCATTCGACCTGTCCACTCCAAAGCGTTTTCAGCCTTTAGCTGCTCCGTTATATTCTGTGCCTGTTTCATCTTCTCTATAAGCGTTTCCAATCGTTCCTGTGCCTACCTGTCAATGTCAGCAAGGTAAATGTTCAGCCTGCCGCTTGTGAGCAAATTAGTGTAGGTAATCCTGTGATGTTCCTTTAAGTACCGCAAATGCCGCTTCCCGAATAAGCCTATCGGTTGTTCCTTTTCGGTTGGTAAGGTAAGGGATACGATAATCTCCCTGCATTTCGTATGTACCGTCTATTTCTTCAAAGATTGATTTTGCCATTGTGTTATCCTTCTTATATAATTTTAAATTTCCTTTTCTTGGCATTTGCAAATTTTATGAGTAATTCATCTACTGCGTCTGTATATCTACCTTCCGAAAGCAAGCGGTTACGCAATTCGTTCAGACTTTTTATAATAATACCTCGCTCAATCGCATCAAATGCCAAATAGTATTTCTGTTCTCGCATAGTTTTGACCTCCTTGAGAATATAGTAAGCAATTAAGAGGACAAATGCGAATGTGTGATTTAATTTCTTTATACAGAAAAAGACACCGAGAAAAGTATTTCTACCTTTCTCAGTGTCTTTAGCCTTTGCAACGCCCATAATGGTTAGTGTTCTAATGTGTTTTCAAATTACTTCCTTATCGGGCGTTGGCAAAAGCCTTCTCTCTTTTTCATCTTCTTTAACCATCACATTCCACAGTAAAACCGTATCTTACCCGAAAATGCCTAGTTCTCCATCATAAAGTTTACCAGTCTGGTAATGTCCTGAGGTTCATAAGCGATGATTTCCAGCTCAGCAATAACACCATCAGAAAACAGCTTTGCCATAGATACATACTGGGATAGCTTGGATTTTAAGTTCAGTCTGTCTCCTTCGCCGGTTACCAGTTCAACCTTTCCTACACAGCTGTCAATTACCTTGAAAAATTTGTCCACGTCGTTAATGTTTTGTACTTTCATAATCTCTCCTCCTTGCCACCTTCTGGGGCAACACCACCTTCATGTGGTTTTTCTTCTTTTTCTTGTTTACGCCCCGATTATATCCTGTTTTTTTTTCAAGTGCAATACCTTTTGATTATGGAAAAGTACAAAACTTTTAGCGCAAACGGATGGATTTTTCGGTAATTTCTATCTTTTTTTCCTTTAACAGATGTCCTACAGCCTTTTTAAACTCGTTTTTGCTCATCCCCATTTCCCGACGAATCACCTCAGGATTGGCCTTATCATTGAAGGGAAGGACTCCGTCAAAGCTGTCAATTACCTCCAGAATTTTCTGGGCGTCAATGGAAATCTGTACCAGTGCCTTTTCCCGAATAGACAAATCCAGCTTTCCATCCTCTTTTACTCCGGTAATACGGGCACGAATCCGGTCTCCCGGCTGTAATTCTCCAAAGAATTCTTTTTTCGGAATCAGTGCTGAATAGCAGTCATCCACCGCTACAAAGGCACCGAAGTTCTTACTGATTTCATAGACTATTCCTTCTACCTGGTCATTCTTCTTATAAGGGCTGTCGGTCCGAAGATAATGGTATACCTTCATGGTGGCACACAGACGCTCACTTTTATCAACATAGAGAGCCACCAGACATTCATCCCCCTCTTTCACCTTCTTTGTCTGTTGGCGAAAAGGTAAAAACAGATCTTTTTCCAGTCCCCAGTCCAAAAAAGCCCCCAGCTTTCCTGTCTGAGCCACCTTCAGCACCCTTACCTGGTTCATTTCAAGAAGCGGCTTATTCGTAGTGGCAATAAGCCGGTCTTTGGAGTCTTTATAAAGAAACACTTCTACCAGCTCACCCCTGTCTTTCCCCTGGGGAACCTGTTTGGCAGGAAGCAATACTCTCTCCTCCTGATTTCTTTCTATCGGATCCATCAGGTAAACACCGAATTCTACTTTCTTTATGATTTCCAGCTGCTGGGTTTCTCCTAGTCTTAACATACGATTCCTTTCGGTTTCAAATAATACATGAGTAATCAGACAAATTCTGCAACAATATAGGGCTCTTTCGATTCATTGCAGAGAGTAATGATAGTTTTCTCACCATCAACATATTTATACGGATAGATAATATCTCCCAAATGGGCCTGGGCCTTATACTCTGCCCGAAGCTGATGAATGCTTCTGTCTTCCGGCAAATAAAGCCCCGCTATCCTTATGTATTGTCCATTATTAACGTGACCGTTACAGTCCAGGTGATGTCTCGCAATAGTCATAGGCTCCAAAGAAATTTCTTCACCGGCAACAGCCACCTTTCTGGGAGCATAATCCATAGGAATTTTCTCCTCCAGAACATAACGGGATTGGATATCCTCAGGAATACGACTGGGACGCATGGTTTCCCTGTTCAATAGAGTCCAGAGTGAATTGGCCCGGGCAATCGTCTCTCCTTCTGCATTTTTCATATAGAAATTTCGCAGTCCCATAAAACCTCTGAATTCATGAGGATGGGTACAGACCTTAATATAATCTCCCATCAGGGGATATTCATCTATGACAATCTGCCAATAGCACAACACCCACACCAGCTTACGTTCCTTAAGGGGAAGGATTCCTACCCCCAAATCCTCCGACTGAAAAGTGGAGCAATCCTGAAAATAGTCTACAATAGCTTCCAGCGTAAGCCTTCCTTCCTGATCGCTTTCACTGAATCTGACCCGGCTGTCAAAACTGTACATTTTTTCACTCCGTTATTTCTGGCCTTCACAGCAGAACAAAATAACTCCTTTAGCTTTGCTGTTCCAGCATCTTTTTCGTAAATTTTTTTGCCTTATGCTTACATTTTCCACAGGCTGTTCCCACTCTGGTACATTTTTTCACCTCTTTAAAGCAGGAAGCCCCTTTCTCCAAAGCACAGACAATATCTCCCTTAGTTACATCATAGCAGGGACAAAGTACTTTTTTCGGATTCATTCTACAGTACCAGGCTGGGAGCAGAATATGCTCTTGTACCCAGCTCATTATCCAGCATATAAAGACTCTTTGGATCATCTCCAAACAGCTCATAACGTTTTACCAGATTATCTGCTGTATTCTCTTCTTCTCCCTGCTCTTTTACAAACCAATCAAGGAACTGCGTGGTTCTGAAGTCCTTCACCGTCTGAGCCGCATCATACAGATTATGAATCAGACCGGTAACCTGCTGCTCATGCTTCAGAGTCTCTGCCAGAATGGCCTTTGGACTGCTTTTGTCTATCTCAGGCTTGTCAATAGCTTTCAACTCCACCTGCTCTCCATTATTCTGCAAGTACTGGATAAACAGCATGGCATGGTCTCTCTCCTCCTGGGCCTGAATCTTGAACCAGTTTCCAAAGCCATCCAGACCATGATCATAGTAATAATTAGAAAAATCCAGATACAGGTAAGCAGAGTAAAACTCTTTGTTCACCTGCTCATTTAACAGCTCCACTACTTTCTTGTCTAACATAAATACCTCCCCTAAAAAACAGATTAAAGTAGTTACAGTATAACACTTTTTTTCCTTTTCTCCTACTGAAAAATAAATTTATCTCTTCCATAAACCGTTCAATCAGCTAAATAGACTTTTACAGATATCCCTTACAACATCATTTTCTGCTTTTCATCACTATATTGAGGATTTTCTACCCCCATTATATCTTCCGCAATATCTTCAATACTTTGTCCCGAATACTCTTCTTCAACCTCACCTTCCATAGAAATAAGCTGTCCATTTTGTAATGACTGAACTATAAATGGCGAATGACTGGCACAAATGAATTGTATCTTTGGAAAAATATTTATTAACGCATTTACAATCCTCCTCTGCCAGCTGGGATGGAGACTCAAGTCAAGCTCATCGATCAGTACTACTCCCGGTGTCTTAATCAGGGCTTCATCTGTCAGATATGGATTTAATATACACATCCTTGCCGCAATATCTGCCACAATTTTTATGACATCACGATACCCATCACTTAATCCCTCGAAAGGTATCCATGTGCCATCTGCTTCCACCAATGCCAATCCTTTATACCGCACTGAATATTCAATTCTTTCCCCCGGCTTCAATTCCTCTTCCATACTTTTATTAATGGCCCCTAAAATCAAAGTATATGCCGAGAAATCACCCCCCTGTTTTTCTTGCAATGCCACTTCTTTCAAGTATCGGATATAATTAAATGGCATCTGCATTCCTCGCTTGGGATCTAAGCATCTGTGATAAGCATCTGTTCTGTTTGGTATATCGTAATTAAACTCTGCCTTATTGTTTTCATTCCAAAGTCTTGCTGAACTTAAATATAGTACCAATGGATATATCAGATTTTTATCGCTTTCATCTCCTGCTTTCATAGCTTCTTCCCATGCTACTACCTGTTCCTGCATAGGATTACTTCCAGCAAACTTTGTTCGATTCCCCTTCTTTTCCAAAATCCTCTGATATCTGGGAAGAACCTTCCCATCCATTATAAGTTGTACCCCCACATAGGACGGATACTGCTCAATATCTGGACTAATCAGAACATCTTTTTGGGTTGTTTGCTGATTTTTCCGTCTCACATCCTTTAATTAACTCGACTTTTTGATAGGCAGTGTATCAACAATGATTTCTTCCGATACATCAATGTCATCGAGATTATAT
>SAMEA3663047__coassemble_511_pt1 | contig 14136 bp, 12 predicted proteins | sample SAMEA3663047__metabat2_low_PE_007 | metagenome-assembled genome bin SAMEA3663047 (sample SAMEA3663047) | pig gut metagenome | biome: pig gut; feature: pig-associated habitat; material: faeces | place: France | collected 2012
AATTTTTCTATATTTTTCCCCTTTTAGATGAATTAAAATAAAAGTGAGGGATTTTACCCTCAGGAAAGGAAAGGAGGGCAGATAAATTGTCTGAGTTAATCCATTCAAAGGTGAAAAGTATGAAGATTTTATTGGTAGATGATGAAAAAACAGAAAGGGAGGGAATAGCTTTCCTGATTAAAAAGTTTAATCTTCCCCTTACGGTGGCAGAGGCAGTCAATGGAAAGGCTGCTCTGGAATATATTCACAAAAATAATGATGTTGATATCCTGCTTACGGATGTAAAAATGCCCTTTATGGATGGGCTGGAGCTGGCAAAGAGGGTCAATGAATTTAATCCGGGTATCGTAATCATAATTTTCAGTGCCTATGGTGAGTTTGACTATGCAAAAAAGGCCTGTGAAGCAAATGCGGTTAATTATCTGTTAAAGCCTATTGAAATAGAAGAATTCAGTCAGGTGATGAATCGGGTCATGGATATCTGTCGGGAGAGGAAGCGGCAAAGCGACCAGAGAGAGATTTTAAGAAATTCGGATAGGAAGCTGTGGCTGTACAGACTTTTAAATTCCAATGATTCCATGACTGAGGTTACAGAAATTTTAAAGAATCAGTATGGAATTAATCTGGAAAATAAGTATATGCGTTTTATCAGCGTAGAGACCAGAAACAACTATTTTGAACAAAGGGAAGAGGAGTTTGAAAAAATCCTGAAAAGTTATTTACATAAAAATTTTGAGACCATTAATCTTTATCCTAATCTGTCCTATGTTCTGCTCTATGGAAATGAGAATCTGGATGATGAGGTGATTGAAAATTCCATACGAAAAGCCTATTCCAGACTGACCGTTAATAAGGGAGAAATGTTTTCCATAATCGTTGGAACCCGGTTTTTTGGAATGAAGAGTTTTCGGGAGAAGCTAAAGGAGCTGGAAGATACCATAAAAGATACCTTCAGTTACTTTTCAGGAATTATCTATGTGTCTAAAACCAATTTAAAGGATGCCGGAGCCATAGAGGAACAGCTGCAAATTAAGGAAAGCGTCATGCGAAGCATAAAAGACAAAAATATGCCCGCAGTTAAGGAGCAGCTGCTGGTGTATTTGAAACGTCTGGAAACGGAAAAATCCTCCAGTGCCTTCTACGCCAAATATCTGATGCTGGATATTATCAAAGCAATTTATCAGGCCTATGGCACTTATAATGAAGCACTGATTATGGATACAGCCAATGATATCATGAACAGTAATGACTTGAAGAAGGTAGGAGAGGTATTGTCAGGGATCCTTGATGAAATGATGCTGACGGAAAAGGAGAATCTGCCGGATATGAGCCAGTCTGTGGCAGAAATCAAGAAGGTAATCAAAAACCACTTTATGAAGGATATCGGTCTGGAAGATATTGCCGAAAGAGTATGCCTTACTCCTTCCTATGTGAGCTTTATTTTTAAAAAGGAAACAGGCAGCAATCTGGTAAAATATCTGACGGATTACCGTATGAAAAAAGCCAGGGAGCTATTGGAAAGCAGCAATATGAAGATTATTGATGTGGGAAAAGCCTGTGGCTATCAAAATCAGTCCTATTTTAACAAGCTCTTTAAAAACTATTATGGAATAACGCCAAAGCAGTTCAGGGAACAGCAGTAGCAGGGGATGCTTTGTAGGAAAGGCGGGAAGGAAAGCAAGGATGAAAAGAATATGGAACTGGTTCGTAAAAAAAGCCTCCATAAGAAAAAAACTGATTATCAGTTATATGGCATTAGTACTGATTCCCATTCTCATTCTGGGCTGCTATTCTTTTTCCATAGCAAGTCGGAATCTGATGAATCAGACGGATAAAACGATGAGTAACAATCTGGAGCGTATGGTTTCGGAAATGAATTCCAAATTTGAGCGGGAGCAGGATTTTACCAAATATCTTGCCTATAATCTGGAATTTCGGGAAACTCTGGAGGATAATGCCTACAACAGCAGTGCCATTGCCCAAAGCCTGAATAAAACGGTGGAGCCGGTGTTCTGGTATTTTATCAGCAGTGATGACAATATTAAGGAAATTCATATTGTGACGCCCTTCGTCACCACGGATATCGGTTTCTTTCTGAAAGCCGCGAAGGAATTTGAAGAGGAAAAATGGTATCAGCACCATAAGACCGATTTCAATACCAGATGGAGCCTGGAGGATGAACGGCTTTTTGCCACCAGAACCATTCTGGATACAGCCACAAGCAGCAGGATGATAGGAATTTTGAGAACCGAATTTTTTTTGAATCATATGCTGCAGCCCTTTTCTACCATGAACTATCTGGGAAATGGAATTTTGATTCTGGACCGGGAGGGGCAGGTGGTTTACAGTAAAGAGCTTGCTGATAAAAATTTGCAGGAGGAAATCAGTCTGGCAGTAACAAAAGGGAAGGTGACAGAAAGCCAAAGTACCGGCTCCTATATTCTGAAAACTGCTTATATTGAAGATGCAGACTGGGATATTTATTATTTCATTGATAAGAGCATGATTCTGGAACAGACCAGGTCTATTCTTTCCTCCACTCTTCTCATGGTGGCGGTCTGCAGTATGCTGATCGTTATTCTGGTGAGTATTATTTCCACAGTCATCAGCCGCCGGATTCTGAATATGAAAGGGCAGGCAGAACGTATTGCTGCCGGGGATCTGGAAAATCCTGTTTTTACTACGGATACGGATGAGGTGGGTATCGTAACCAACAGTATCGGAAAAATGACGGTTCAGCTGAATGAAATGATCAACCGGGTCTATAAAATCCAGCTGGAAAAAAAGGCTTCTCAGCTGACGGCATTACAGGCACAGATTAATCCTCATTTTCTGTATAATTGCCTGTCCTCCATAAAATGGAAGGCACTGCATAAGGGGGAGGATGATATTGCGGATATTGCAGGACTGGTAGCCAGGTTTTACCGTACGGCCTTAAATAACGGACAACAGATTACCACCGTAAAAAGTGAGCTGGAAAACATTGAGTCCTATGTGGAAATACAGAAAAAAATGCATGATGAAGGCTTTCAAGCCAGGTACCATCTGGATGATGAGGGGCAGGAATGCAGTATGCCCAATTTTCTTTTGCAGCCCCTGGTGGAAAATGCCATAAAGCATGGAATCGACTACATTGAGGATGGGACTGAGGGAAGCATCATTATTGAATATAAACATGAGTCTGGATTTTTAACCTTCAGTATTTATAATAATGGGCCTTTAATCGAATCCAGAGAAGTGGAAAAGCTGATGAAAAAGCAGGGGGATGGATATGGTATCCATAATATTGTGGAACGGCTTGAGCTGTATTATGGAAGTAATTACGGCTTTGCCATCAGCGTACAGGAGGAGCTTTATACCTGCTTTACCATTCGTATTCCGGACGCTTTAGAGGAAAATAAAGCATAAAAAAGTATCAGATTTCCAAAAAATCTTTCATTTTTTTCCCTTTCTCATACCCTTATGATTAAGATATCAAATACAGGAGGTTTTCTTATGAAGAAAAAAGTTTTAAGTTTGGTTCTCGGCGCAGCAATGACTATAGGACTATTGGCTGGCTGTGGCAAAAGTACGGATACAGCAGCTACAGCAGACGGTACAACGGAAAAAGAAGCTGCATCTACAGCAGACAGCGGTACATCCGGTGAAAAAATAACTCTTCGAATGTCTTATTGGAACAGTGAGGATACAGTACAGGCATTATTGGATTATCTGGCCAAAGAGGTACCCCACGTGGAGATCGAATACCAGTTTATTGACAACTCAAATTACGATACCATTATCGATACGCAGTTATCTGCCGGAGAAGGCCCGGATATTATCTGTGAATCTCCCGGCTCCACTCTGCGCCATGCAAGACTGGGGTATCTGGCCGAGGTAAACGAGCTGGCAGCATTGTATTCAGATGCCGGCACAAGCGTTTATTCTCTTGAAGGAAATACATATGCCTTACCCGGTATCAGCTGGTTTGAAGGTATCTACTATAACAAGCAGCTTTTTGAAGAAAATAACATTGAATTGCCAAAAACCTTCGATGAGTATATCGAGGTATGTAAGAAATTCCAGGAGCTGGGAATTACACCTCTGGCAGCGGGCCTGAAATCCTGGGAACCCATGCTGAAAAACTCCATGGCCTTCGTTTCTGCTGAGTATTTATCCACAGATGCGGGTAAAGGCTTTGGTGAAAAATACAGGAATGGCGAAGTGACTATGGACGGTACCTGGAACCAATATCTTGAAAAATGGTCTACTGTGATTACTGAAGGAATCTATACCACAGATATGACCGGTATCGACCATGCACAGGCATTGGAGCAGTTTGCTACCGGCAATGCGGCAATGTTCTGTTCCGGTCCCTGGGATTATGAAGCGATAATGGAGAAAAATCCTGATTTGCAGCTTGACATGATGCCTTTCTATGGAACCAAAACCAGTGCAGGCTGGCTGATTGGAGGCCCCGGCTGCGGCTTTGCAGTAAATGAAGCCTCTGCCAATAAGGAGGCAGCAATGGAGGTTCTTGCAGCCATTTCTACCTATGAGGGACAGGCAGCTTTATGGGAAAACAATCAGGGCGGTTCTTCTTATCTGGAAGGTGCTTCCTTCGATTTGCCTGAAGCCTACAGCAGTGTAGCAGATACTCTTGCAGCAGGCAACGTATACTGCCCCTGGAATGAATGGGGTGTAGCGGCAAGTGCCCATGAGACCTATGGAACGGAAATGCAGAATTACCTATTGGGCAGCCAGGATTTATCTAAAACCCTGCAGAATGTGGATAATGCAGTTGCGGAGCTGCTATCCAAATAAAAGGGATTAAGCATATATAGAGCTATTACAGGATGGATTTACAGAAATATTCTGTAATAGCTCTTTTTTTGCCTTTTTTGAGAAAATTATACCTTTACTCGTAGGGAAAGGAGGCTTCAATGATGACGAAAATAAAGAAAAAAAGAGAATGTGGGTCTCTGGGCCATTATTTTATCCTGTTTATTTTACCTGCATTGATTATTTACCTTACCTTTAGTATTTTACCCTTTTTCTTTACCTTTATTTACAGCTTTACGGATTATTCGGATATAAAAATTAAAGACCTTAATTTTGTAGCATTTAAAAATTATCTTACGGTGCTGCAAACACCTTTGATGAAAATTGCCATTAAAAATTCATTGATTTATGCCATTGTATTAACCGGATTTCAGGTAATTCTGGGTCTGCCTCTGGCAGCCATTTTGAATAAAAAGCTGAAAACAAGAAATCTGCTCAGGGCAGTTTACTTTTTTCCCGCAGTGTTCAGCTCTTTAATTATCGGCTATTTATGGAACTTTATTCTTTCTTCCTCTGATTATGGGCTGATTAATAATCTGCTGCATCAGCTGGGCTTTAAAACCATTAACTTTTTTACTGCCGACTGGGCCTTATATTCGGTTATTTTTACACAAATCTGGCAGTGGACCGGATGGGCCATGGTTATTTTTCTTGCCAATCTGCAGGGGATTTCTCCAGAACTGTATGAGGCGGCAGCCATAGATGGGGCAGACGGCAGACAGCGTTTTTTTCGGATTACTTTGCCACTTATGTGTCCTTCCGTAAAAATTATCGTAGTGACCGGTCTGATTGGCGGAATGAAGGCCTTTGACGCAATTTATTCCATGACCTCGGGAGGTCCCGGAAATGCTACGGAAACGGTAATGACGGTAATGATGGATAAAGGAATTTCGGATGGCTTCTATGCAGTAGGCTCCGCCTTTGGCGTATGCTTCTTCATTATTGTACTGATTATCAGTGGCTTTACCAATAAACTGATGTCCAAATGGAGCGAAGCAATCAGCTAGAAAATACTGTTAAGGCAGCGGAAGGTGAGGAAAACATGAAAAAAAGAAAGCTTAGAGAAGTAAGTAAAAAAGAGCAGAGGAAGCTGTGGATAACGGAAATAGTGATGATTACTCTTGCTGTCATCTGGTTTATTCCTGTTTATTACCTGATCGTGACGACGCTCAAAAGTCCCCAGGAGGCCACTCAAAGTCCCCTGGCTTTGCCGAAGGTGTGGAAGGTAGGAAACTATATTGAGGCATGGAACAAGATGGAATACCCCAGAGCCTTGTTTAATACGGTACAGATTACGGTACTGGCAGTGGGAATAATCGTATTGATTACGTCTCTGGCAGGCTATGCACTGGCCAGAAGCAAAAACAAATGGGGAAACCGATTTTTTCTGTTATTTTTAGCGGGGCTGATGGTTCCCTTTCAAATGAATATCGTAAGTTTATTTAAAATCGTAAAAAGTGTGGGACTGATGAATACGGTCTGGGCAGTAATTCTGGTGGATGTGGCCATCAATATCCCTCAGGGTATCTTTCTGTTTAAGGAATTTATTGAATCCTCTGTACCCAGGGAGCTGGAGGAGGCGGCAGAGATCGACGGCTGTTCTGTTATACAAAGATTCTTCGTCATTGTTCTGCCTTTGCTGAAGCCGGTTATTGCTACGGTGGTGATTATTGTTACCCTGAATGTCTGGAATGAGTTTATGACGCCTCTGTTATTTATTCAGGGCAGGGCAAATTCCGTCATTCTGCAGGAGGTTTCCAGAAATATCGGTCAGTTTTCTACAGACTGGACAGCACTCTTCCCTATGCTGATGCTGGGAGTGGCTCCATTGATGCTTTTCTACATCTTTATGCAGAAGTACATTATTGCCGGTGTGGCAGCAGGAGCGGTTAAAGGATAGAAGGGGAAGGAAAACGAAGATAATGAATAATATCATGATTATTGTGCCTCATGAAGATGATGAAATCTTAATGGCAGCAGGGATTATCGAACGGGCGGTACGAGAGAAGAAGAGGGTAACGGTAGTCATGGCTACCAATGGGGACTACGAGGGAAAGGATAAGAACAGTGGAAGTGTCCGCTTGTGGGAGACGCTGGAGGGTCTGAAGGTATTGGGACTGTCAGAAGAAAGCGTAATTTTCATGGGCTATGCAGATACCGGAATGGAGCTGGCAGAAAGTTTTCTGTATGGTCTGTTTATGGAGAAGGATGAAACAAAAATCCATCCCGGACATTGTTCTGATGAAACCTATGCTCTTTGCTCGAAACCGGATTTTCACTCCGTAAAGTATGGAAAGCCGGCACCTTATACAAGAAGAAATTTTAAAAAGGATTTGTGTGAAATTATTGGTGAAGCTGCCCCGGATACCATATTTACCACCTCAGCAGAGGATATACATGGAGACCACAGAGGCCTGTTTTGGTTCGTAAAGGAGATTCTTGAAGAAAAAGCAAAAGAGGGAATTAAGCCTGTTCTTTACAGTACAGTAGTACACTCCAGGGCAGGGGATGAAAACTGGCCCCAGAGGATGGAAAAGCTTCAGGGGGAAGGAGAAGAGCTTAAGTCCTATACCTGCCCTTTACATTTTAATGAAGGAACTCTGAAATGGGAGGAGAGAGTAGCTTTCCGTGTTCCAGAGTGTATGCTGTCTGTCGATTTTTCCATCAATAAAAAAGCGATAGCATTAAGCAGGCATAAGAATGCACTGAAGGAGGATGCGGTGGAATATCTGTATTCCTTTATCAAGGCAGAGGAAATTTTCTGGGAAATAAAGTATTAATGGAGGATGACGATGGAATTAAAAAAACCAATATATCCCATAGAGCCCTGGACCATTACAGAACAGGAATTTAAAAAAGAAACCAATTATCGAAATGAGACCACCTTTGCCCTGTCCAATGGCTATCTGGGAACCAGAGGAACCTTCGAGGAGGGCTATTCCTTTACGGAGGAGGAAGGACTGGAAGGAAATTTTATTAACGGCTTTTATGAAAGTGAACATATCCGCTATGGCGAATGGAACTTTGGTTTTCCCGTGACCAGCCAGTCGCTGCTGAATCTTCCCAATATGAAAACCACCAGAGTGGTTCTGGAGGATGAAAAGGGAACAAGGGAGAGCTTCGACCTGTTTAGCGGTGAAATAATCAGCTATGATCGAAAGCTGAATATGAAGGAGGGATACGTTATCAGAAAGGTGGTATGGCGTTCCCCTCAAGGGAAAGCGGTCGGGATAAAAAGCAGACGGTTCTGCTCCTTTGACTGTAAGAATCTGATGGTTCAGACTTTGGAGGTTACCCCTTTGAATTTCACCGGAAAGGCAGATCTTATCTCTGTACTGGAGGGAAAGGTGGAAAACCATACCCGAACCACCAATCCTCTTGTGGATTACGGCCCCTTTGGAGAGCATCTTCATTGCGACAGGCTGGAGGCAGACTGTCGGGAAGGAAGATTTTACTACGAGGGAACCACCTTAAACTCCAAGCTTACTATGGGCTGTATGGGGCTGCATGAGATACAGGTGTATACGAAAGAGGGCAGCTTAAAAGAAGAAAAAGGGCTGCAAAAGAACGCAGACAAAAACCCTGATGAAAAGCAGGCTTCTCTCATCTATTCTGTGGATTTGAAGGAGGGAGAAACCGTTTCTTTGACCAAATATCTTGCTTATACCTCCTGTCTGGATATGGAAAAGGAAGAGATGGCAGGATTTTTACAGAAGGTATTGGAAGAGGCAGCTGCACAGACGGTTGAGATCCTTTTGCAGAAGCAGAAGCTCCTGGTAGGCAGCTTTTGGGAGAAGGCGGATATTCAGATTGAAGGAGATACAGCCCTGCAGCAGGGAATCCGTTTTAATCTGTTTCATATTATGCAGTCGGCAGGCAGAGACGGACGAACCGGTATGGGGGCAAAGGGACTTTCCGGGGAGGGCTATGAGGGACATTATTTCTGGGATACGGAAATGTATGTACTTCCGGTTTTTGCCTATACGGAAGGAAAGCTGGCCAGAGCATTGTTGGATTACCGTTATGCCACGCTTCCCCAGGCGCGGGAAAGGGCCAGAGTGCTGGGACATGAGAAGGGTGCCCTATATCCCTGGAGAACCATCAATGGAGAAGAGGCCTCTACCTATTATCCGCTGGGAACGGCTCAGTATCATATTAATGCGGATGTTGCCTATGCCTTTAAGCTGTATATGGATGTCAATGGGGATGATGATTATTTGAAGGAAAAGGGAGCTGAGGTACTTATTGAAACGGCCAGGGTATGGGCCGATGTAGGCTGCTTTGCTGAGAGTAAGGGAGGACGGTACTGTATCTGTGCAGTAACCGGTCCTGATGAGTACAATGCCATTGTGGATAACAATTTTTATACCAATCTGATGGCAAGAGAAAATTTAAAAGATGCCCTATGGGCCTTAACACGATTGGAAGAGATGGATGAAAAGGCCTGTAGGGAGCTGAAAGACAGGCTTGCTCTGACAGAGGAGGAAACGCTTGGCTGGCAGAAAATCATAGATAATATGTATTTTCCCTACGACGAGAAGCGAAAGGTATATCCCCTGGATGATGGATTTATGATGCGCAAGGAATGGGATGATTCAAAAATTCCGTTGGAAAAACGCCATCTCCTATATGAGAATTATCATCCCCTGTTTATTTTTCGCCAGAGAATGTCCAAGCAGGCAGATGCCATTCTGGGAATGCTTTTGCACAGCAATTATTTTACCCAGGAGGAATTGAAAAGGAATTATGATTTTTATCAGGAGGTAACGCTTCATCATTCCTCGCTCTCCACCTGCATTTTCGGTATTCTGGCATCCCAGATCGGCAGAAAAGAGGAGGCCTATACTTATTTTTCCCAATCGGCGAGAATGGATCTGGATGATTATCACAATACCTTCTACGCCGGCATCCATGCTGCCAATATGGCAGGAACATGGCAGGGAATTGTATTTGGCTTTGCCGGAGTCAGAACCAACAGAGGGTATTTGGAGTTTAAGCCGTCCATTCCCAGGGCGTGGGAGGGATATACCTTCCGCATTGTCTATCGCGGAAGTTTGCTGGAAATACATACGAATCAGAAAAAGGCAGAGTACACCCTGCTGAATGATTGTCCCGCAGAGTTTGTGACAGGAGGACAGCGTCATCGGCTGGCCAGGAAAGGAGATCGGTATGAACAAACCATATAAGGCAATATTTTTTGACTGGGACGGAACGGCGGTAATGTCCAGGAGGTCTCCGGTGGAAGAAGCAGTGGAAGCCATGAAGCCTTTATTGGATAAAGGAATAAAATTAGCTATTATCAGCGGAACCACCTATGAAAATATTGCAGGGGGAGCCATTGAAAATTATTTTACCCATCAGCAGCTGGATAATCTCTACCTGGGGCTGGGAAGAGGGGCCTATAATTATACTTTTAAGGAGGGAAAGCCCTTTGTTTTTTCTCACTGTATACCAGATAAGCAGGTGAGGGAGAAAATTCATCGAATCTGCTTTGAAATCCATATGGAATTGAAAAATAAGTATGATTTCGATACGGATCTCGTATTCAGCAGACCCAACTATTGTAAAATTGATTTAATGGTAGATAATAATCGTGGAGATAACCTGTTTATGCAGGAGAATGAGCTAAAGCTGCTGAAAGATGGCTTAAAGGCTCATGGCATTGAAGGAGGTTTGCAGGCATTAATAGACTTAAGCAAAAAAACAGGGGCCGGCTTTGGAATAGAAGTAGTGCCTACCTGTGACGCCAAGTATCTGGAGGTGGGGATTTCCAGTAAAAGTGACAATGTAGATACTATTTTACAGACGATCAGGCAGAAAATCCCTGCGCTTGAGGCAAAGAACTGTTCCTTCTGGGGAGATGAATACGTAGGCATAGAAGAAGGAATCTATGGAAGTGACAGCTTCATGTACACCTCTAAGACCAAGGAAGGAGATTTTTTCGATGTATCCAATGTACCGGGAAAGAGGCCGGAAGGAGTCGTGGTTTTGGGGGGAGGAATAGAGACATTTTTGAATTTTCTGCGTGAGCAGAGTGAATATTAGAAAAGACGGTTATGGGAAAGCAACATGCAGATAGTAAGGAGGTTTACTGAGGCATGTTGTTTTTTTGCGGTAAGGAGTGGACTTTTGGATAGGATTTGTATTAAAATTACCCTGTATCTATCTGCTGGTTTAGGCAGAAAATAAGGAGGAACAATAAGGAGTATAGTCATGGAAAAGAATCAAAATATGAATAATCAGATAGACACTCAGCTTGCAAAAAAACTTATACCACAGATGATTCCCATTCCCATAGGGCTTTTTCACTTAAACTATGGAGGAAAATGGGGCTGCATATTCGTTAGTGACAAATGCCCTGAGATTTTAGGCTGTACTCAGGTGGATTTTCTGGAAAAGCTGCAGAGCCTGCCGGTGCTTGCCCTTTCCGATATGCCGGAAAAAACGGTGGGGATGATGCTGGAAAAGATGAAAAGAACACAGGAATCCTGTGTCTTTGTGAGTGTTCTTACGAAGGAGGACAAAGAACCCCGGTATATCAGAGGTACATTGGCGGTCTCTCTTAGTGCAGACGGGAGGTTACGGGTCTACGGACAGATCACCGATGACCGGAATGATAAGTGTGGAATAAAAAGACGGGGGTGTATTTATGAACAATATTGAACGGTTAAAAGAAATCATTGACCACTCCGATAATCTGGTTTTCTTTGGCGGGGCCGGAGTTTCCACTGAAAGTGGTATTCCGGATTTTCGGAGCGTGGACGGTTTGTATAATCAGAAATATGACTATCCCCCGGAAACCATTTTGAGCCACACCTTTTATCGGAAAAAGACGGAGGAATTTTATCGTTTTTATCGGGATAAAATGCTTTGTCTTACGGCAAAGCCCAATGCAGCTCACCTAAAGCTGGCCCAGTGGGAAAAGGAGGGGAAGCTAAAGGCGGTAATTACTCAAAATATCGATGGACTTCATCAGGCAGCAGGCAGTAAAAAGGTATTGGAGCTGCATGGCTCTGTTTTAAGAAATTATTGTGAAAGCTGTCACAAATTTTATGATGCAGAATACATCCAAAGCTCCACGGGTGTGCCCGTCTGTGAGTGCGGCGGCAGCATTAAACCGGATGTGGTGTTGTATGAGGAAGGCCTGAATAATGCTACCTTGCAGGAGGCTATTTACTGCATCAGCAATGCGGATGTTTTGATTATCGGAGGAACCTCTCTGGCGGTATATCCGGCAGCAGGACTGATTGATTATTACAGGGGAAATAAACTGGTTCTGATTAATAAAACGCCTACGCCTAAAGATGCTATGGCAGATTTGGTCGTGACAGGGAGTATTGGAGAGATTTTTTCTGCTCTATAGCGTCAGAAACGGTATTCTTCGCATGAAAGGTTAAGAAAAAAGGAAAGCTAAGTATGGATATTCAGGTAGGCGATGTTATCACCATGAAAAAGCAGCATCCCTGTGGAAGCAGGGAGTGGGAGGTTTTGAGAATTGGAGCGGATTTTCGGTTGAAATGTCAGGGCTGTGGACATCAGATCATGATTGCCAGACCCCAGGCGGAAAAAAATATCCGACAGGTAAAGCGAAGCCATGAAGTGTAGTAGAATTGGACAGAAAATGAAAATAAAAGGCATAAAGGATATACTGGGATTCTTCCTCCTGCTCATCAGCCTGTTTTTATTGGGGAAAATGATTCGGTTCTGCCTGTCTCCCGATATCTGGTATGATGAAGTATTTTCCACAAAAATGATTTCCGGCTCTTTTAAGGAGATTACCCGATTTACCGCCCGGGATGTACATCCCCCTTTTTATTATTGGTATTTAAAAGTCTTTGTGCAGGCAGGAAGGATGATTTTGGGTACATTGACCAGAGAGAGTACCGTTATTCTGGCGAAACTGGCATCAACACTTCCCCTGGCAGGGCTGTGGATTCTGGCGGCTACAAAAATCAGAAAGCAGTTTGGCCCTTTTACCGCAGGTGTATTTATCTTTTGTGTATATACTATGCCTCAGCTTACTGCCTATGGAATGGAAATCAGGATGTATTCCCTGGCCCTTTTTCTGGTCACACTGGCTTTTCTTTTTGCCTATGATGCTTCTGTCACTAAAAAAACGGCAGCCTTTGTGGGCCTGTTTTTTTCTGGAATACTGGTAGCCTATACCCACTATTTTTCCTGTCTGGGAATAGCTTTTTTATACCTGCTTTTGGGCTGGATAATCAGAAAAGACAGGGACGGTATGAAAAAGTGGCTGCTTTGTGGCAGCGCTTTTGTTTTTGCCTATTTGCCCTGGCTGGGAACTTTGATTAGGCAGTTTTTCCAGGTAAGGGGAAGCTATTGGATTCCTCCCCTTACCTGGAGATCCTTTGCCGGCTGCATCAAATATATTTATCTGCCCTCGGGAGGATATCCCTGGCTTAACTATACGCTGGCGGTGCTGCTGATTCTGACTACACTGGTTTTAGCAGGTCTGTTTTGGAGAAAGCAGGGCGTCAGCGGCCTGGAGTCTGCAAAAGAGAAAGGAGCAATCTGTTTAAGCTGGGGAATGCTCGCAGGCGTTATTTTAGTGGGGGTGGGTATATCCATTCTTGTTTCCCCGGTATTCGTGTATCGCTATATGATTCCTTTTTTGGGCAGCTTCTGGTTTGTATTTGCCTTTCTTCTGGATAGAAGTGATAAAAGAACAGTGTGGATTACCGCCTGGCTGCTGACCTTTTTGGTGGTCTGCATCAATGTCAGAGGTGTTTTCTGGGAGAAAAATAAGCAGGAGCATATGGCAGATACGATGGCGGGGCTTGGACAGATTGAAGAGGAGGATATACTGGTCTTTAATTTTAACCATGTCCAGGCTGTTGTGGGCTATTATCTGGAAAACAGCAGCTATCTTCTGTATCAGGAGCCGGAACAGCTGATACAGGAAATATATGGAAATTTTCATATGTTAAAAGATGCTGCCGGGCTGGAGAATATACTGGCAGAGCAGACAGAAGGAAGCGTCTGGTTTCTGGGCAGCTTCCATTCCAGAGAGGAAATCGTAGAACAGTGGCGTAATCTGGGTCTTACCGTTACCGAAGAGGGCAGCTTTTTGCTGGAAAGGTACTGGTTTAATCTTTATCGGATTGAAAAGAAATATTAAACAGGAAGAAATAAAGAGGAGAAATTATGGCTGGAACCGGAGGGAAGAAAAGAAGCTGTGCAGGGAAGAAAAAAATTATTGGCCTGGTAAAAAATAACATGGCCTTTGCCCTTTTTGCCCTGGTAATGGCAATTTATTATGGCTGGCGGATGTTTGCTCTTGAGCCCTGGTATGAT
>SAMEA3663047__coassemble_550_pt1 | contig 13654 bp, 12 predicted proteins | sample SAMEA3663047__metabat2_low_PE_007 | metagenome-assembled genome bin SAMEA3663047 (sample SAMEA3663047) | pig gut metagenome | biome: pig gut; feature: pig-associated habitat; material: faeces | place: France | collected 2012
ATGGCTTGAACGTCTTTACCTGAAAGGTAATCAAATGATTATCCTTAACAGAATGCTGGACGATTTGGTAGATTTATTACCCAAAGTGGAGGGTAAGGACTATGAGGCAGTACTGAAGATTTGTAATACTCTATTGGAAAAAAAGGGACTGGAAGATTATTTTATCGAGCGTATTGAATGGAACTGTCATAAGGCTTCCGATTCTGAACGAATCAGATTACTGTTAAAGTATCATGAATTGAAGGTGGACAGCCCATTTTTCCAATTGATAGATGTACTTAAGCTGGCAGAGGATGGAGCAAATGCAGATGAAATTACCCAGGCCATGACCAGGCTGTGTAAAGACAATATCAATCTGTGCTTTAGAAGTATGTTTGTTTATCGGGTATGGGAAATTGCCGCCAAAGCCGGGGCTGATATTTCAGGGGTGATTCAGAATATTACCTATAGTGTATGGGACAAAACGGTTCTTTCTTATAGCAAGAAATATTACTGGGAAGAAATGGAGAAATTTCATCAATGGCTTACCAGCATCATCGACAAGGATGAGATTCATTACTTAAGCTGGAGCAGAGCCTATCTCTTTGAATGGCTGAGAAAGACAGCGCTTGAACTTAAAGGTGGTGATTCTTCCACAGAGTCTGAGACGGAAACCTTAAAGGAGATAAAGAGGGGCTTTGACCTTAATCTGGTTGAATATGCACGCTGTAGTATGGCATTAACCTCTCGGATTTACCGGCCGGAAATTCTCGCTTTGGATACAGGAGTGCTTCCTGAGGATGGACAGGCAGGCTTCTATTTAGCAGAATGGAAAAATAATATGGAGAAGAGGCAATACCCTGAAGCAATTTCCAGCCTTAAGGAGATTCAGAAGCGTGTACCTGCCTGGGCACAGGTGGTACAGATTTGCCTTAAGGATATAGAAAAGGAACTGGAACAGCAGAAGAATGTCCGTGATGAGCTGTTCCAACTGGGGGAGCAGCTTAAGAAAAAAGCAGCCGAATATATTGCGGCGGGCCAGCAGGAGGCAGCCAGGATGATTCTCATGCAGCTCAAGACAATACTGCCGGAGGATAAAGAAATAGACAATATGCTGTCACAGCTGTAAGCAGACCAGGTAGAGCCTGCTGTGGAGAAGACAACTTTAGATGAAATGGAGCTTTATATCATGAAGATACAATTTTTAAATGGAGGTTTGGCGAATCAGGCCTTCCAGTATATTTTTGCAAAGTATTATGAATTATCCTTTCCTGGAGATATTATGTATATGGATGATTCCTATTTTGCTCTGAATACGGTGCATAACGGGTATGAACTGGAGAAGGTGTTTGGCATAAAGCCCCATTTTGTCAGTGAATGCTTTGATGAAGAGGTCTGGAGCTATATGCTGGAGGAAAAGAGCAGGGGCAAGAGTATCCCCCAGATTATGTGTGAAAATGGGATGGATATGTATATGGTATCCGAGGTTGGTCCTGCCCACAATCATTTTAATCCCTTTTCGGGCCGGGTGATCAACGTATCTACCCACAAATATGATCATGCCATCATTGGTGCTCCCGGAGATGTCTATTTTCATGGCTACTGGATTAATAAGTGGTGGATGGAAAAGTACAGGGACTTTTTCTTAAAGGAATTTACTTTTCCTCCAATAGAGGATTTGAAAAATAAGGAATACCTTAAAGAAATTCTGGGCAGGCCTTCCGTATTTATGCACGTCAGAAGAGGTGATTATGTTACGATAGGCTCCGCCCTGGACAGCTCTTTTTTTCTGAATACGGTAAATGAGTTTAATGAAAAAATAAAAATCACACCGGGAGTGGAAAATGATATTAAGAAATGGACAATTTTTGTTTTTTCTGACGATATCAGCTGGTGCAGGGAAAACTGGAAGGAGCTGGGGCTGGATCAGTTTGGTGAAGTAGTATTTGTGGAAGGTAACATGGAAGGGAAAAACTACATTGATATGCAGCTGATGAGCCATTGTGAGGCGATACTGATGTCAAATAGTGCCTTCTCCTATCTGGCAGCACTTTTAAATACCCGGAAAAAACTGGTGATCAACAATACAATTCGGGAGGTATAGTACCTGAATGCCCTGGTGAAAACTCCAATTGCAGTAGACAAGAAAAGTATGCTAATATACCCATTAAAGAGAATAGATTTACTTGGCTAAGTAGAATGGAGGAGAGATGAAAAACTTTTTTAAACAGACAGGAAAAGCTATTTGCTATATAGGGTTATTTGCAGGAATGCAGTTATTGGCAGTTCTCATTTTCAGTAATATTTATTCCAGACAGCTGGAAGCCCGGATAGCAGCTGGAGAGCAGATTTCTGAGCTGGAAATGCTGGAAGGAATAAATATTTTTATTTTTGAAAATACAGGATGGATGGTAGTTCTTTATGGCCTTATGACCCTTTTCTTTGTCTGGTTTATTTTTGCTGTACAAAAAAAGAAGGTTCTAAAGGAAACGGGCATAGTTGCCTTTTCGGGAAAGATGATTCTTCCCATTATTTTATTGGCGGTTTCTTCCGTTCTGGTAATCCAGTGTGCCTTTGAGCTTTTGCCCATACCGGAGGAAATGCTGCTGGAGTACGAGGAATCCATTGTAGGAATGATGGGTGGAAGCATAATTTCCATTCTTTTTGCAAACGTTATTATGGCGCCTGTAGTGGAAGAGGTGATTTTCCGGGGACTGGTGCTGTCCCGCTTGAGAAAAGCAATGCCTACTGCATTGGCAGTAACGATTACCAGCATCGCCTTCGGCCTTTTCCATGGACAGATTTTATGGATTTGTTATGCTACTCTGTTGGGAATCATGATGAGCTTTGTGGCCATTAACTGTAAGTCGGTGCTGGCCTCCATGCTTTATCATGTGGTATTTAATTTTTTTGGAAGTTTTCCTATATTCGGCCTTTTTTTTGGAAATTCCAGGATGACGCTGGCAATCCTGCAGGTGGTTTCTCTTGCTGCTGTGGCAGCCATTATTTATTGGATGGTAAAGCTGTTATACTGTCAAAAGCAAGATAACCAGGAAAGGGGGAAAAAGCTATGACAGGACAGCTTTTTTTATGTGCCACACCCATTGGAAATTTGGGGGATATGACGCCCCGGGTCATAGAATGCCTCAAGCAGGCAGATTTAATTGCTGCCGAGGATACCAGAAACAGCATCAGGCTCTTAAATCATTTTCAGATAAAAACTCCCATGACCAGTTATCATGAGCATAATAAGTACGAGAAGGCAGAGACTCTGATCAGCAGCCTTCGGGCAGGAAAGAATATTGCCCTGATTACGGATGCGGGCACTCCGGCTATTTCCGACCCGGGGGAGGTATTGGTGGCCAGATGCCAGGAGGAAGGAATCCCGGTCACTTCATTGCCGGGACCGGCGGCCTGTATTACCGCCCTTACCCTTTCCGGTCTGTCTACAAGACGTTTCTGCTTTGAAGGCTTTTTGCCTGCGGATAAAAAAGAGAAAAAAGTGGTTTTGGAGGAATTAAAGAAAGAGAGCAGAACGATAATTCTTTATGAAGCCCCCCATCACCTGCGGCAGACGTTGAAGGATTTGGAGGCTGCTTTGGGGGATAGGCGGATTACCCTGTGCAGGGAGTTGACCAAGAAGTTTGAAACGGTATTTCCTACCACACTTAAAGATGCCCTGGAATATTATGAGAAGAATGCTCCCAGAGGGGAATATGTGCTGGTTCTGGAGGGCAGGAGTATATCTGCCAGGCAGGAGGAGGAAAAGGCCTGCTGGCAGCAGCTTTCGCTTGAAGAGCATATGAAGCATTATGAAGAAAAGGGAATTGAGCGCAAGGAAGCGATGAAGCTAGTGGCAAAGGACCGGGGCATCAGCAAAAGGGAGGTATATCAGGAGCTTAATGTAAAAAATTAATGGAAAATGGAAAGACGATAGAAAATGAGGTTTTTTAAATGAAGAAAGAAAACCAGAAAGTAATGAGAAAAGGAATCTGGTGGCTGCTTATCCTCAGTCTGCTGTTTTTGCCAGCCTGTACAAGCCGGCAGGAAGAAACGAAAAAGGAAGCCGAAAAGACCATCAGTATGCCGGGAGAGATAAACTTTTCCTTTCCGGAGGAATGGCTGCTGCATGAGGAGGAGAATACTCTGCTGGCCAAAAATACGCTAACCGGCAGCAGCATCAGTATTACCTATGAGGATTTGACAAAAAAGGAGGGAGGAACTCTGATTCGTATGGAGGATTATCTTGAAGCCATACAGGAAAATCTGAAAACCTCAAAGGATTATTCTTATCGCTGCGGGCCAGTGGAGATGATGGAATTATATGGAAAACAGTATTACTCATTTATGGCTGAAGTGCCGGAATTGAGCGGAACACAGCATTTTTACATAAGGCGTATTGATGATCGTATAATGGTGATGATGATAACTTTATTTGGTGAGGATACCCTGGAGGGGATTTTTGGGTATGGAAAAGCCCTGGAATAAGTTCTGTAACGGTGAAGATACTGCAAGATACTGCAAGATTTTTGTTAAATCATGTTGCATTTTTTTTAAATAATGCTATGATAGAAAAGCAATGTATAAATATGCGAAACAGCAGGCTGCCGAGGGGCAGCAAGGCAAGAGGAGGATATGATGAAGAAGTTAATTGTTAGTTTAATGACCCTGACCATGGTACTTGGTCTGACTGCCTGTGGAGGCTCTGATGTACCTGCAAATACCGTACATTCCACAGAGGATCTTGCGGGAAAAACCATAGGCGTACAGCTGGGAACCACCGGTGACATTTATGCCAGCGACTATGAAGAGGAGGGCTCTACAATCGAACGCTATAATAAAGGTGCAGATGCTATCCAGGCGTTGAAGCAGGGTAAGGTTGGCTGTCTGATTATTGATGAACAGCCGGCAATTGCTTTTGTGGAAAAGAATCCTGAATTAACCATTCTGGAGGAAGAATTTGCGATTGAAGAATATGCAATCTGTATTTCAAAGGAAAATGCTGAATTGACAGAAAAGATTAATGCAGCACTGGTACAGCTTAAGGATGACGGTACATTAGCAAAGATTATATCCAATTACATAGGTGATGATACCAAAGGACAGTATCCTTATGAGTCCCCTGCAAATGTGGACCGCAGTAATGGTACTCTGGTAATGGCTACTAACGCAGCTTTCGAGCCCTATGAATATTATGAGAATCAGAAAATTGTGGGTATTGATGTAGATATGGCACGTGCTGTGGCGGATATTCTGGGTATGGAATTAAAGATTGAAGATATGGAGTTTGATTCTATTATTAATGCTGTAACCAGCGGTAAGGCAGACATCGGTGTGGCAGGAATGACCGTAACCGAGGATCGCTTAAAGAGCGTGGATTTCTCCGACAGCTATACGACGGCAACCCAGGTTATTGTTGTTCGGGCAAAATAAGGATAAGCAAAAAAATCGGCAGGAAGTGGTGGATATATGCAGGATTTTATGGATAAATTTTACTTGAATTTTATTGTGGATGACCGGTGGAGGTATATCACTAATGGCTTAAAGACCACCTTCATGGTAACCATATTTGCCAGTATTCTGGGTGTGGTGCTGGGCTTTCTTATCGCCCTGATTCGCTCCACAGCAGATAAAAGCGGAAGCAGAAATTTTGTTTTAAAGCTGCTGAACTGGTTTTGCAAGGTCTACCTTACGGTTATCCGGGGAACTCCTGCAATGATTCAGCTGCTGATCATGTACTATATCATATTTGCCAGCCCTAATGTAAGTAAGCAGTTTGTTGCCATTCTCTCCTTTGGTATCAATTCGGCTGCTTATGTGGCGGAAATATTCCGCTCCGGAATTATGTCCGTTGATCAGGGGCAGTTTGAGGCCGGACGAAGTCTGGGCTTTAGCTACGGGCAGACTATGTGGCATATTATTGCACCCCAGGCACTTAAAAACGTGCTGCCCGCATTGGCAAATGAATTTATTACCCTGTTAAAAGAGACCTCTATCTGTGGTTATATTGCTTTAACAGACATTACTCATGGAGCCAATACCATCAGAAGCCAGACCTATGAGCCTCTGCTTCCGCTTTTGGCAGCGGCGGCAATCTATCTGGTGATCGTATCCATACTGACCTTTGGGGTAGGAAGGCTGGAAAGGAGGCTGAGAACCGATGCAAGATAAAACGGCTTTATTTGAAATCAGCAATTTATGTAAATCCTTTGGGGATCATCTGGTTCTGGATCATATTTCTACCCGGATTTATCCCGGAGAAGTGGTGGTTATTATTGGTCCCTCCGGTTCAGGAAAATCTACCTTTTTACGCTCTCTGAATTTACTGGAGGAGCCCACGGAGGGAAGTATTTGCTTTGAAGGGCTGAATATTACGGATCCCAAATGCAACATTAACAAGTATCGTCAGAAGATTGGTATGGTATTTCAGCACTTTAATTTGTTTCCCCATAAAACCATATTACAGAATATGACACTGGCACCTATTAAGCTGTTAAAGAAGCCCAGGAAAGAAGCAGAAAGGCAGGCTATGGAGCTTTTAGGAAGAGTAGGGCTGGAGGAAAAAGCTCATGCCTATCCATCACAGCTTTCCGGAGGACAAAAGCAAAGGATTGCCATCGTCCGTTCCCTTTGCATGAATCCTGACGTAATGCTCTTTGATGAGCCTACCAGTGCTTTGGACCCGGAAATGGTTGGAGAGGTTTTAAACGTGATGAAAAATCTGGCAAAACAGGGAATGACTATGGCAGTAGTAACTCATGAGATGGGCTTTGCCAGGGAAGTGGGAACCCGGGTGATGTTTATTGATGAGGGCCAGATTAAAGAAGAAAATACCCCTGAGGAATTTTTTAAAAATCCCCAGAATCCCAGATTGCGGGAATTTTTATCCAAGGTATTATAAAGATACTTTATAAAGACAGATTTACGATAAAAAAGTCGGAAGCGAAAGCAGCTTCCGGCTTTTTCTTTATCGCAAAGACGAAGAATTGTGTTGTCCTGAGACAAAGCACATTGTATAATAACAAAAAACAATATAAGACAAACTATATATTGGGTTAAGATAAAGAAAATAAGAAAGAAAGGATGAAAGCAGAGATGAAAAATCATAGATTATTTTTAATCGTATTGGACAGTTATGGAATTGGAGAAGCACCGGATGCAGCAGAGTTTGGTGACCTGGGTGCAAATACTCTGAAAACCATAGCATCCCACCCGGCTTATAACACACCGGTAATGAATTCTTTGGGATTAAACAAAATTGATTCAGTAACCTGGCTTCCTGCCAGTGAGAAGACGATTGGAAGCTATGGCCGCTTGCAGGAAGCCTCCAGGGGAAAGGATACTACCATTGGTCATTGGGAGATTGCAGGAATAATATCCCCTACCCCTTTGCCTACCTATCCGGAAGGCTTTCCCAAAGAGGTACTGGACGAGTTTTCGAGATTAACAAAAAGAGGGGTGCTTTGCAATAAGCCCTATTCCGGAACGGAAGTAATCCGCGATTATGGAGATGAGCATGTCAGAACTGGAGACCTGATCGTTTATACCTCTGCAGACAGTGTATTTCAGATAGCGGCTCATGAAGAGGTAGTACCTTTGGAGGAGTTATACGGATACTGCGAAAAGGCAAGGAAGCTGCTTACGGGAAAGCATGGAGTAGGCAGGGTAATTGCAAGGCCTTTTATCGGAAAGGACGGAGATTACCAGCGAACAGCCAATCGTCATGACTATTCTTTGCTGCCACCGAAGGCCACCATGCTGGATGCTTTGCAAAAGAGTGGATATGCAACCTATGGAATCGGAAAAATTTATGATATTTTTGCCGGACAGGGGATTGCCCACACACAGAGAATCCAGGACAATGTAGATGGAATGGATAAAACCATTGCCATGCTGGATGAGGATTTTTGGGGAATCTGCTTCGTCAATCTGGTGGACTTTGATATGGTTTATGGGCATCGCAACAATATTGAGGGCTATGCAAAGGCGGCAACCACCTTCGACGGTCAGCTGAAGACCTTTATAGAGGGGATGAAGGATACGGATATTCTGATGATTACCGCAGATCATGGCTGTGATCCCGGATTTAAAGGTACGGATCATTCCAGGGAATGTGTTCCCTTCCTTGTATACGGAAAACAGATCAAGGCAGATGTGAATCTGAAAACCAGAAGCTCCTTTGCGGATATTGCAGCCACTATACTGGATATTTTTGATGTGGAAAACATTACGGATGGAGTCAGCTTTAAGCAAGAAATCTTGTCATAGGCAGGGAGGTTATCGTGGATATTTCTTATGAAGAACTGATTGAGGAAGCAAAAAAAGCGAGGAAACGGGCATATACTCCTTATTCCGGTTTTCAGGTGGGAGCGGCGCTGGTGACAAAGGCCGGAAAAATTTATCATGGCTGCAACATTGAAAATGCTGCCTACGGACCTACTAATTGTGCAGAGCGGACGGCTTTTTTTAAGGCTGTATATGAGGGCGAACGGAGCTTTTCCAGAATTGCCATAGTAGGAGGAAAAAGTGAAAAAGACTGCGATTATCCCTGTGCACCCTGTGGCGTCTGCCGCCAGGTAATGATGGAATTTTGCAGCCCAGGGGAATTTGAAATTGTACTGGCAGACCAGGAAAAGGGCTATCGGGTATATACGCTGGAGGAAATACTCCCTTTGGGGTTTGGACCGGGGAATCTGGAGGAAAGCAACGTATAAAGGAGGAAGGCAGTTGGGACAGGCAGAATATGTTATTGAGATGAATCATATTACCAAGCAGTTTGGCAGCTTTAAGGCCAATGACGATGTGACACTGCGGGTAAAAAAGGGAGAGATTCATGCATTGCTGGGGGAAAATGGTGCAGGCAAATCGACTCTCATGAGTGTTCTCTTTGGCCTCTACCAGCAGGAGCAGGGAGAAATCAAAATCAACGGAAGGCCGGTAGAGATCAAGAATCCAAACGATGCAAATGCCCTGGGAATTGGAATGGTTCATCAGCATTTCAAGCTGGTTCATAATTTTACCGTTCTGGAAAGTATTATTCTTGGTCATGAAACCACCAAAGGCGGTATTTTGCAGATGGCGGATGCCAGAAAGAAGATTATGGATTTAAGCGAACGTTACAGGTTCAAAATTGATCCGGATGCCTATATTTCCGATATTACTGTAGGTATGCAGCAGAGAGTGGAAATTCTGAAGATGCTGTATTGTGATAATGATATTCTGATTTTTGACGAGCCTACGGCTGTATTGACACCTCAGGAAATCGGGGAGCTGCTTAAGGCCATGAAGCAGCTGGTGGCGGAAGGGAAATCCATTATTTTCATTACCCATAAGCTGAATGAAATAAAGGAGGTGGCAGACCGCTGCAGCGTTCTGCGCAAGGGCAGGTATATCGGAACGGTAGAGGTAGCTGATGCCACGAAGGAAACCCTGTCAGAAATGATGGTGGGACGAAAGGTCAACTTTAAACTGGATAAGAAGCCTTACCAGCCGGGGGAGCCGGTTTTTGAGGTGGAAAATATAACGGTAAAATCCCATCATGGAAAGAATGCAGTGCAGAATGTGTCCTTTCAGGTGCATAAGGGAGAGATTCTTACCATTGCCGGAATCGACGGAAATGGGCAGTCGGAGCTGGTGTATGGAATTACAGGCATGATTCCTATGGAATCGGGCAAGGTCATTCTTCATGGAAGGGATATTACCGGGGATACTATCCGCCAGAAATGTCTGGCAGGAATAGGGCATATTCCTGAGGACAGGCATAAGGATGGACTGGTGCTGGATTATACTTTGCAGGAAAATCTGATTCTGCAAAATTATTTTACCGAGCGATTCCAGAAAAGAGGATTTTTAAAATTTGATGCTATCCGGGAATATGCCAGGGGACTGATTGAGCGCTTTGATATCCGCTCCGGGCAGGGAGAGGACAGTATAGTGCGGGGAATGTCCGGAGGAAACCAGCAAAAGGCCATAATTGCAAGGGAACTGGACAGAAATCCGGAAATTGTTATTGCGGTTCAGCCGGTAAGGGGTCTGGACGTAGGAGCCATTGAATATATCCATAAACAGCTGATTGCCCAGAGAGATGCCGGGAAGGCTGTGCTTTTGGTTTCTCTGGAGCTGGATGAGGTAATGGATGTCAGCGACCGGATTCTGGTGATGTATGAAGGGGAAATCGTGGCAGACGTGAAGCCACAGGAAATTACGGTGGAAGAACTGGGACTTTATATGGCAGGAGCGAAAAGAGGTGTGAAGAATGAAGGGTAAAAAGAATATTTTTGAACGGAATGGATTCGTCAGCTTTACCTCCTCCGTTCTGGCTATTGTCTGCGGTCTGCTTTTTGGACTGGTAATCCTTATTCTGACCAATCCCTCTCAGGCCTATGGTGGCTTCATGATGGTCGTACAGGGATGCTTTACGGATGGTCTGGCGGGCGTGGGGCTTATGCTTTATTATGCAGTCCCCATAATTATGACAGGACTGTCGGTTGGCTTCGCTTTTCAGACGGGACTTTTCAATATTGGTGCCAGCGGCCAGTTTACGGCAGGAGCCTTTGCCGCCATATATGTGGGAGTAAAATGGACTTTTTTACCGGAGAGCATTCACTGGCTGGTGGCGATTCTGGCAGCTATGGCAGCAGGAGCCTTATGGGGACTTATTCCCGGGCTTTTAAAGGCTTATCGAAATGTAAATGAAGTGATTTCCTCCATTATGATGAATTATATTGGAATGTATCTGGTCAATTACCTTGTTCGGGAAAATGTTTATGATCAGCTTAAAAATCAGTCTCTTGCAGTAAAAAGCAGTGCCTATCTTCCGACTGTGGGTCTGGAAAAAATTTTTGTGGGAAGTAAGCTGAATATTGGCATTTTTATTGCTGTCATCTGTGTAATCGCAGTATATATTATCCTGTCAAAAACCACCTTTGGCTATGAACTGAAGGCCTGTGGGAAGAATGAAAATGCCTGTAAGTATGCGGGCATTAATGCCAGGAGAAATATTGTCCTCTCCATGGTGATCGCAGGGGCTCTTTCAGGAATCGGCGGTTCTCTGCTTTATCTTTCCAATACCGGAAAGTATTTACAGGTTCTGGATGTAATTGCACCGGAAGGCTTTAACGGAATCTGTGTTGCCCTGTTGGGGCAGTCCAATCCCATTGGTATCCTTTTTGCAGGTCTGTTTATCGCCTATATTACGGTGGGCGGAACCAATATGCAGCTGTTTGATTTTGTACCTGAGGTCATTGACATCATCATTGCTGCTATTATCTACTGTGGAGCTTTATCTTTATTGATTCGGAATGTGATGGAAAGCAGGAAGATGAAGAAAAGACAGAAAAACGAAAAAGACAGAGAGAGGGAGGAATCATAATATGAGCATCTTATATTTCATTATGCAGCAGACCATGTTCTTTGCTATTCCTCTTCTGATTGTAGCCATTGGCGGAATGTACTCTGAACGCAGCGGTGTGGTAAATATTGCCCTGGAGGGTATTATGATTATGGGGGCTTTGGCAGGAACTGTGTTTATCCACTTGATGGGAGAAACCATGAGTGGACAGGGCCTGCTGATTCTGGCACTTCTTATCTCTGCCCTGGTAGGGGGCTTGTTTTCTCTTTTGCATGCCTTTGCAGCTATTCAGCTAAAGGCAGACCAGACCATCAGTGGAACGGCGTTAAATATGTTTGCACCTGCCTTTGCAGTGCTGGTAGCGCGTTCCCTGCTGCAGGTTCAGCAGGTACCCTTTAAAAATACTTTCCTGATTGGCAAGGTGCCGGTTCTGGGAGATATTCCTTTGATTGGCCCCATGTTTTTCCAGAAAAGCTATATCACTACCTATATCGGTCTGGTGCTTTTTGCCTTGGCGGCCTTTGTGATAAATAAGACGAAATTCGGTCTTCGGTTAAGAGCCTGTGGTGAACATCCCAGTGCGGCGGATTCAGTAGGTGTAAATGTGTACAGGATCCGTTATGCAGGAGTGTTCATTTCCGGGGTTTTGGGAGGAATCGGAGGGCTAATATTTATTATTCCTACCTCTACCGTATTCAATGCCAGCGTGGCAGGCTATGGATTCCTGGCACTGGCAGTATTGATTTTCGGACAGTGGAGAAGCAGAAAGATTTTTTATGCGGCATTTTTCTTTGCAATAATGAAGACTTTAGCCAGTGCATATTCTGCCATTCCGGTATTAAAAAATCTGCCTTTGCCCAATGAGGTGTACAAAATGTTTCCTTATCTGGCAACCCTGGTCGTCCTGGCTTTTATTTCCAAAAATTCTCAGGCACCCAGAGCATCCGGTATTCCTTATGATAAGGGAAGCAGATAAGAGGGGAGGACAGGATAATGCGAATGTACGATTTAATTATGTGAAAAAGGAATGGAGAGGAGCTGACCGGGGAAGAAATCCGCTATCTGATTCAGGAGTATGTGGCTGGAAATATCCCGGATTATCAGATGTCAGCCTTTCTCATGGCGGTTTATTTTAAAGGGATGAGCAGAGAAGAAACCCTGGCAATGACGCTGGAGGTGGCCCACTCCGGGGATATGGTGGACTTATCGGCGATTAAAGGAATCAAGGTGGATAAACACTCTACGGGCGGAGTAGGAGATAAAACCACACTGATTATTGCACCTATGGTGGCAGCCTGTGGGGTGAAGGTGGCTAAAATGTCCGGCAGAGGCCTGGGACATACAGGGGGGACGGTGGACAAGCTGGAAGCTATACCAGGTTTTCGGACGACCTTAAGTCGGGAGGATTTTTTTGCCGCGGTAAATGAGACCGGTGTGAGTGTAATCGGCCAGTCGGGCAATCTGGCTCCGGCAGATAAAAAGCTGTACGCCTTAAGAGACGTAACGGCGACAGTGGACAGTATTCCCCTGATTGCCGTATCTATTATGAGCAAAAAGCTGGCAGCAGGCAGTGATGGAATTTTGCTGGATGTGAAAACCGGAAGCGGAGCCTTTATGAAAAGCATTGAGGACTCCATTACGCTGGCAAAAGAGATGGTGGAGATTGGTACCGGTGCAGGCAAGCAGACGGTAGCGTTGATTACCAATATGGATATTCCTCTGGGCAACAATATCGGAAACAGCCTGGAGGTAATCGAAGCAGTCCATACCCTTCAGGGAAAGGGGCCCGAAGATTTAACAAAAGTCTGTATTCATCTGGCAGCCAATATGCTCTATTTAGCAGGAAAAGGGGACATTGAGGAGTGCCGGAAGATGGCAGAGAATACCCTTCAGGACGGCTCTGCTCTGGAGCGTCTTGTGGCTATGGTAAAAGCTCAGGGAGGCGACACCTCAGTGATTTTAAATCCGGATACCTTTGCAAAGGCCCCCTACAGCCGGGAAATTATTGCCCGAAAAGAAGGCTACCTTGTGGCTATGGATACGGAAAGCTGTGGAATTGCTTCCTCCATGCTGGGAGCCGGCAGAGAGACAAAGGACAGTGAAATCGATTTTTTGGCAGGGATTATTCTTCATAAGAAGACAGGCGATTATGTTAAGGAGGGAGACAGTCTTGCAACCTTCTACAGCTCTAAGGAGGAGCTTTTTGCTCCGGCAGAGGAGAGATACCGCAAAGCCCTGACCTTCCAGGAGGAAAAACCGGGACGGGAGACATTAATTTTTGCCAGAGTTACCAAAGATACGGTTGAAAGAACGGAAATTTTGATG
>SAMEA3663047__coassemble_667_pt1 | contig 12413 bp, 6 predicted proteins | sample SAMEA3663047__metabat2_low_PE_007 | metagenome-assembled genome bin SAMEA3663047 (sample SAMEA3663047) | pig gut metagenome | biome: pig gut; feature: pig-associated habitat; material: faeces | place: France | collected 2012
TCCAGAATACCGAAGGCCTCTTCACCTGCCCCCGAACCTTCCTGCTTCTTAAGAAAATTTTCCTCCAGAGTTTTAATCTGGCGGAAGGTTCTTCCTCTCTGTCCATTGAGAACGCCGGCACTCTGTAAATGGTCTATGGTAACGGGCTGGTTATAGGTCTTTAAGTAGTCTGCCTGAGTACCATCCTTTTCCAGAATCTGTCTGATTTCCTCTAGGCTTTCCTTTGCAAATCTCTCTTCCAGCTCTTCATCCTCTGCAATATTTTTCATCTCTCTAATCAGCTGCTTGAGACTCATATCCCCATTCAAGTCCTGACGTATTTGGTTAATTCCTTCTTCAATCTGATCTGATATGGAGATTCCCTTCTTCTCCAGCCTGCTTAAGGTCCCTACAGCATCATCTACCCGGATGTCTGTTCCCTTAGCCTTACGGCTTCTTACGGCAGATAAAAGATTGGAAAAATTCAAATCTGCACCCTGGGCAACCAGACTTCCGACAGCTGCTCCGTCACTCTTTTCAATCTGGCGGAAAAGCCGGTAGATTCCAATATAAGCCTTACGCTCCTTTGCACTGATCTCTCCTTTTTGTTCCATTTTATACAGGAACTTACTGTATTTGGAAGTATCCTGACCAAACTGAGCATCTTTTTCCATAATATAATTCTGCAGCTCATTCAGGGTCATTTCCAGGGGATTTTTGCCCTGACGAATCATTTCCAAAGTAAGCCCTGGCTTCATTCCTGTGATGACATCCCGAACCTGGCGGTCTGCTTCCTGTACTCTCCAGAGATTCTCTTCCGTGATTTCCATTCGGTTATACCCAAGAATGCGTACCGCTCTTCTGCTTTCTTCTGTAATCTCCAGGTTCATTTCCTGTAATATATCATCTACATTGCGAAAGGCCTTGCCGATACTGTCTCCCAAATCTGCTCTGGGAGCGGTCATCAGGGTTTCATAGCTTTCGTTAGCTGCCCGATACTGGCTCTGTAACAGTCGTCCTTCCTGACCTGTCTCTTTCAGCGTAGGATTGTCCATAAAGGGAAGCTTTCCTGCCAGTGCAAGAGGCATCCTGGGCAGCTCTCTAATCTGTTCCAGCGTCTGGGTAAAAATCTCGCTCTTCTGGGTAGTGTCGATTTTTCCAAACAGAGCTTCCTGCCACTGTCTGGCAGCTTCATCCAATTTGCCAATCAGCTCCTCCATAGGTGCCGTATCAATGGAAAAGCCGGACTGAATCAGTTTCAGATTGGCTTCCACCGTCATCTTAAGCCTTACTTCCTCCAGAGTCTTTCTGGCCTGTAGCTGAATCGTAAAATTGCCTTCAGCCCTGTAATAGCCCTCCATATTTTCCAGGCTTAAGGAAAGTCCGGTCTCCACAGCATAATCTGCGGCCTCTATAGGAAGCTTCTGATATCGCTCGTAATAATCCACCGCCTGACGGTATATACTTTCTGCCTCTTTCTGTACCGGAATATCCCATACGCTGCGGCCTTCTCCCAATGCCTTGGCTGCCTGATTGATAATTATTTCTGCATCCAGAGGGAAAGAAAGCTGCTCCAGTCTTCCCATCAATTCTATGTTTTCACCGCTGACAGGAATACCTTTTTCCATCAGCCATTGTGCCCTTTTAATATTTTCCTGGTCTGCTGTCAGGCCACTGGCTTTTACCCGCTGCTCTATCTGCTCCTGCATCCTGGTATAATCAGCCTCACTGACCTCAGTTTTTCGGATATCCCGAACGTTCTCACCCTGCCTGCCATAGCTGCCGCTGGCATAACCCGTAGTCCTGCCGCTATAGGCCACATTTACGCTGCTGTAGCTGGCTTTATAAAGATTGCTTAAGGTTGGCTCCAGTCCGCTCCCCAGTAAGTAAGCAATATTTCCCTCACCCAGACCTTTCAGAGAAAGTGCCTGCTCCAGGGCCTCTTCTACCTGCCGGATATTTTCCCGGGTAACCGGTGCATCAGCCTTCTTCAACGCTCTTTCTATACTTCTGGCATAGCCGCTACTGCCCGTAATTTCTTCCAGTTCTGCCGCAGATAAATCATCATTAAAGCCCGCAATCTCTGTTCCCGACTGTGCCAGCACTGTTTTGATTTTATCCAGGATATTCACTGCTTCCTCCGGCTCCATGCTGTATACATCAAAGCCTTCCTTATCCATTTCCATAAAATCCCTGCCGGACATAGAATTAGACATTACTGCATTAAAGTTCCGCTGCAGAGCCATATATGCATTGACTCCCACATCCTGTATAACTTTCCCGTTATAGCCAAAGTCATCCGTAACTTTACCAGAAATGTCTAATACAGTTTGCCTGTTGAGAAAAGAAGCCGCTCCTGTTTTGTCACTTTTTCGGCAAGAGCTCTTCTCCATACAGGTGTTTTTTTGTTGTTCTGTCTTTTGTAAGTCAAAACTTATTCTCATACGTTCCAATTCCTTATAAAATAAAAAAGAGTGAATATAAGCGATTTCTTCAAAAACTATCTCTCACATTCACTCTCTATTTCGGCTCTTTTAAAATGAAACTTAACCTTTACAGCTGAAATACTGCTGCACCAAAGGCAGGCAGGGTAAAGGCAATAGAATAGGGTTTGTCGTCCCAGGGCTTTCTCTGGGGAATAATTTCATCCGGGATGCTTCCTCCCTTTCCGGCGAAACGCACATCGTCGCTGTTGAGCAGCAATTTGCATTTTTTTCGGGCAGGAACGCCAAGCCGATAATCTTCCCATTCCATAGGAGTCATATTCATTACAAACAGCAGCTTCTTTTTTCCATCCCTGCTTTTACGGATAAAGGAATAAACGCTTCTTTCACAATCATTGCAGTTTACCCATTCAAACCCGGCCCAGTCATTGTCAATTTCATACATGGCAGGGTTGCTGGTATACAGCTTCAAAAGCTCCTTTACATACTCCTGCATTCCGTGATTTAAAGGATTTTCCAATAAAAACCAGTCCAGCTCCCTGGCCTCGCTCCACTCCCGTTCCTGGCCAAATTCCTGTCCCATAAACAGCAGTTTCTTGCCTGAATGACCAAACATGAAGGTATAGCCGCAGCGAAGATTTGCGTATTTATCCACCTGATAGCCGGGCATCTTGTTCACCATAGAGCATTTCAGATGCACCACCTCGTCATGAGAAAGGGGCAAAATATAATTCTCGGAGCTGTTATAGCTCATGGCAAAGGTCATTCCATGATGAGCATTCTTTTTAAAATAAGGATCCAGCTTCATATATTCACAGAAATCATGCATCCAGCCCATATTCCATTTAAAGCTGAAGCCCAGTCCATCCTCTTCCACCTTTCCGGTTACTCTAGGCCAGGCTGTCGATTCTTCCGCAATGGTCATCACTCCGGGATATGTACCTCTGATTACAGAATTAAAATGCTTGAAAAATTCAATAGCCTCCAGATTCTTGTTGCCGCCGTATTTATTGGCTACCCACTCTCCATCCTGTTTTCCGTAATCCAGATAAAGCATGGATGCCACCGCATCCACCCGAAGACCATCCACATGAAACTCCTTAATCCAGAAAAGGGCATTGGCAATAAGAAAATTCTTGACCTCCATTTTACCATAATTAAAAATCTTGGTTCCCCAGTCCGGATGCTCTCCCAGCCGTCTGTCCGGATGCTCATAAAGACAGGTTCCATCAAATTCTGCCAGTCCATGAGCATCTTTAGGGAAATGGGCCGGTACCCAGTCCAGAATTACACCTATTCTATTGCGGTGGAGTGTATTGATTAAATACATGAAATCCTCCGGGGTTCCATAGCGGGAGGTAGGTGCATAGTAGCCGGTCACCTGATACCCCCAGGAACCGTCAAAGGGATGCTCCGCAATACCCATCAGCTCCACATGGGTGTATTTCATTTCCTTCAAATACTCTACGATTCGATCTGCAAACTCCCGATAATTATAGAATCCGTCAGGAGTCCCATCGGGATGCTTCATCCAGGAACCAATATGACATTCATAGATAGCCAGAGGCTCCTCATTCATATCCTTCTTATCCCGCTCACCAAGCCACTGATCATCGGTCCATTTAAAGTCACTGATGTCTGTGGTCATGGAAGCCGTACCAGGACGCATCTCTGCTGCATTAGCAAAGGGATCTGCCTTATACAGTTTGTTTCCCTCGGGAGTAGTAATCAAATATTTATACAGCTCTCCCGTACCTACGCCGGGAAAGAAGCCTGCATAGATTCCTCCGGGCCCCAGCCTCTTTAATTCATGGCTGCTTTCATTCCAATCATTAAAGGTGCCAATCACATGAACACTGGCTGCATTGGGTGCCCAAACAGCAAAATACATTCCCTTTTTTCCCTTTTCCTGAGAAATATGCGCCCCCAGCTTCTTATAAATATCGTAATGTGTTCCCTGGGCAAATAAATATTCGTCATCCTTAGAGATAAAAACCTGCCCCACACTGCTTTTATTCTGTTTAACTGCCATATCCAACCCCCTTATATTCTACATAAAATCCTTTTCCCGTATGATGACCATATCCTCTTCATCATATCGCTTTCCTAAAATCAAATCGAAAAAATGCTGCAGATTCTTCCTGTTTGCATTAGCAATAGCCTCGTCCACCAGCTCTCTTACCTCAGCCACGGTTACAATATGATCACTGGTCTGCCGGTCTTCAATTCTGGTCTGAAGAGCCAGCATACCCAATTCATCAATAGCATATTCCAAATGCTGTGCATACTGCCTTCCATAGGCTGCAAGCGCATCATTATTCAACTCCTCAATCTCTATCCGGGCATTAAAGAAGGGGGCTATGGAAGGATAAGCCGCCAGCATTCGCCTGATTGCCTTTTTATTATCTTCCAGAATAACCACAATCCCCGACTGTTCCTGATTCAATGCCTTCAGCAGCTTCATTACCGCCTGGCTGTTCATACCGCTGGCCTTTTCGATAATCAGACCACCATTGTTCAGCTTACTGATAGTACTGTCAATATTTCTGCTGTTTAAGGAGGCTCCTGATACCTTGGCAATGACTCCGGAAAAATTGGCATCCGTCATCTGGATATCCTTCATAATATTTTTGGCCAGAGTCACTGTTCCCGAGGCTGCCTCACCGGAAATAATCACATTCCCGGTATAAGCCGCAAGACTGATTAAATCCAGCGCCTTCATAAACCGTTTTCTGCCGCCCTTCGTCTGGATGAAGGGACCAAAGAGACTTCTCTCTTCCTCGGTCAGTTCCCGAATGACCTCCTGACCATCCTCCCTGGAGATTTCCTCTCCGGGAACTTCTTCCCCGAGGGTTTCCTCCTCGAGAGTTTTCTCCTCGAGAGTTTTCTCCTCGAGAGTTTTCTCCTCGAGAGTTTCCTCCTCGAGAGTTTTCTCTCGAGTATCCCCCCGCTCTGTCATAGAAGGTTTTTCATCCTGCCGGGTATCTGCAACATTTTTCGCTATACCCTTTTCTTCTGCTTCCTCATCGGAAATCTCTTCCCCGGTCAGCCCTGCCCTGATTTCTTCTGTTTCTTCCTCTGCGGACTGTACCAGCACCTCCAGATCTGTTACAGGCTCTTCAATTTCTGCCAGTTCTTCTACTTCCGGTAATTCTTCCTCATCAGGCAGTATTTTTCTCTCGGTCAGCTCCTCCATTTCCGGCAGATCGCTCCTGCCATCTGCATCCTGCCGCAAAACACCCTTTTCCTGCTGAGCCTCTTCCTTTTCCAGCTGCTCCAGAATGCCGTCTCTTACCTTTGCATCAAAGTCACTGAACATACTGCCGGTCTGAGCCAGTACCTTCTGGGTAAGCTTGGCTTTCCTCTTCTCTTCATACTCTTTTTTGGTTTTTTCCCATTCAACCAAAACCTCATCTATATTCATCTGACCGGTAATCTGCTTTTCCACTCTGGCTTCTTCCGGTACCACCAGACTGATTTGACCATCATAATCCTGGGTAAGAAGCTTTGCCATCTGAGCCGGTATCTCCTCCTGAACCGGCTGAACCAGAGGACGCTTCATAATCTCTTTTATGGAAGGAATCTCCTTGGTAACCTCCTCCGTCGTTCCTCCCGTCCTGACAGGCTCTTCTGCTTCCCTGACCCTATCCCTGGAAATCTCCTGAATCTTCGGCTCAAGCGGTACTTCTTTTACCACCTTTGGTACTATTTGTTCATTTGGTGCCTCCTGGAATGGCGGCTTGTCAATATCCACTTCTGTAGCAGGAGTATTCTTTTTCAACTCTTTTTCTGGAACAGAAACTTCAGCAGGTTTTAATTCCTGTGCCATTTCCTCAGTGTTATCGGTAAAAAAGACCTCCTGCAAATTGGTTCCGGTATCATACATAGGAGCCATAATCTGGCTTGTTACCGGCCCCAGTCCCGGTTCAGTCACCGGTTCCTGATGCACTGCAGCCTGTACAGGTGTTGATTCCTCATTGCTCAACACCTCCTTCATGCTTTCTGCCAATGCCTTTTGCAAATTGATTGTGTCATACTTTCCCATTTTCATGGGCTTTACCTGGATATCCAGCTCTTCCGGCGGCTTAACCACCTCTTTTGCAGGCTGCTTCTGTGGAGGCAATGCCTCTTTTTTTTCTCCCATCAGATGCTCATAGCTGGCCTGCTGGACAGGGCTTAAGGGCTGATGCAGCATTTTCAGCTCCATGGCCTTTTTTACGTATCGCCCTTCACTGAACCACAAAATCAGTTGGTCACACTCTTCTACACATTTGGTTGCCAGTCCGATTCTATGATATAAATAAGCCAGCTCATATCCCCATTTTTCCCGATAATCCCGCTTCTTCAGCTCTTCCAGAACAGCAATACGCTCTTCCAGACTCACCTCCTGGGCCTCATACAGCTTATACTGTAAAACAAATTTACCATTATCCATGGGTGCCAGCTGTACAAATTCCTTATAATATTCGATTGCCTGTACAACCTCTCCCATTTTGATGCAAAGCTCACATAAGGAGTAGAGAATCATCCTTCCTCCGGGGTGACGTTCATAGGCCATCAGCAGCAATTCCTTACTCTCTTTATAACGGCGGTTTACCTTATATAAATCACTGACCGTACACAACATAGCCACGCTGCGAACTCTGGTCCAGTCTATTTCATCAGCAATTTTAACTGCCTTTTGAAACTCTCTTTTGGAAATTAAAGCCTTAATCTCCTCTGCTTTTAATTTATATTCCTGCTTATCCAAAATGACACCTCAATGCTTGTCTATATTCTGTGTAGAGTAACCCACTTTTAATCCCATTTAGTGTATCACAGCCCTTTTAAAAATACAAGGAAGATATCCTTTTCCTTAAGGTCTATCTTCCTTGTTATCTTGCCGGTTTTAATTTAAATTATTCTGGGAAAATATCTTTATGTCCGCCGAATCATTTTCCGCCCGCATAAAGGACAGGTAATCTCGATTTTCCCCTTCCTTCTGGGAACACGAATCTTACGATTACAGCCTTTGCAGCGGTAAATTTTATGGGTTTTTCGCATGGACGTCCTTAGCTTGCAAAACTCTATTTCCTGCAAAAACCTGCGATTCTCCTCCCGCCTTTTATATACATCCCTGGATATGACTCTGTACAGACTGTAAAGAAGGCCTGCCAAACCCAGGATTTTCAATGGAGAAAATGTAATCAGACCACCCAGCAGGTAAACTATAACAGAGGGGTAAAAAACCGCCATTTCCAGCTCATCCCTTCCATTTCTTCCAACCATAAATCGTTGTATATGCCATTTAATCTTATTCCACATCAGCTGCTTTTGCTCCAATCCGGCGACCTGGAAATACCATCCAGCCTTCCTGTTTACGTTTCTTTGTCTGTTTGTACTATAACACAATAGAAAAAGAATGCAATAGGGATTATTTTCTTTTTAGAAATTAAATAGATTTTTTATTTGTCCTGTGATATGATACCCTTGTTTATGCAACATAAGGAGGAAATATGAGTATACTTAATGTGGAGCATCTGACTCATGGCTTTGGAGACCGGGCTATTTTTAATGACGTTTCTTTTCGTCTTTTAAAGGGAGAGCATATTGGTCTGATTGGTGCCAACGGAGAGGGCAAGTCCACCTTTATGAATATTATTACCGGAAAACTGATGCCCGATGAGGGAAAAGTAGAATGGGCTAAAAATGTCCGGGTAGGCTATCTGGATCAGCACACCGTTTTAAAGCCCGGTATGACTATCCGGGATGTACTGGCCTGTGCATTCGATTTTCTGTTTGAGATGGAAACCCGGATGAATGAAATCTGCGAAAAGATGGGTGAGGCTTCGGAAGAAGAGCTGGAAGCCTGTATGGAGGAGCTGGGAACCATTCAGGATTTATTGACGGTTCATGATTTTTATCTTATCGACTCCAAAGTAGAGGAGGTAGGGCGCGCTCTGGGACTCAGTGACATCGGCCTGGATAGAGAGGTATCTGATTTAAGCGGCGGTCAACGCACCAGGGTTTTATTGGGTAAGCTGCTTTTGGAAAAACCGGATATTCTTTTATTGGACGAGCCCACTAACTATCTGGACGCAGAGCATATTGAGTGGCTTAAGCGATATCTTAACGATTATGAAAATGCCTTTATTTTAATCTCCCATGATATTCCCTTTTTAAACAGTGTGATTAACCTGATTTATCACATGGATAATCAGGAATTAAACCGCTATGTGGGTGATTACTACAAGTTTGAAGAGGTTTACGCCATGAAAAAGGCTCAGCTGGAGGCTGCCTACAACAGACAGCAGAAGGAAATTGCGGATCTGAAGGACTTTGTTGCCAGAAATAAGGCCAGAGTATCCACCCGCAATATGGCCATGTCCCGTCAGAAGAAGCTGGACAAAATGGAGATGATTGAGCTGGCTGCCGAAAAGCCCAAGCCGGAATTTCATTTCAGGCAGGCCCGCACTCCGGGACGGTATATTTTTCAGACAAAGGATTTAATAATCGGTTATGATGAACCTCTTTCTTCTCCTTTGAATCTGGAAATGGAGCGTGGAGAAAAGATTGCTCTTATCGGCTCTAACGGTATTGGTAAAACCAACCTGTTAAAATCTATCCTGGGTCTGATTCCCGCTTTAGAGGGCAGTGTGGAACTGGATCCGTATCTGAGCATCGGATACTTTGAACAGGAAATGGCTGGAGGAATTGAAACCACCTGTCTTGAGGAAATCTGGCAGGAATTTCCCGGTTTTACTCAATATGAGGTACGCTCTGCCCTGGCTAAGTGCGGACTCACCACCAAGCATATTGAAAGCAAAGTAAAGGTTTTAAGCGGCGGAGAGCAGGCAAAGGTAAGGCTGTGCAAGCTAATCAACCGGGAAACCAACGTCCTTTTACTGGACGAGCCCACCAATCACCTGGATGTGGATGCTAAAGAAGAATTGCAGCGGGCTCTTAAGGCTTATGGGGGCAGTATCCTTATGGTCTGCCATGAGCCGGAGTTCTATGAAGGATGGGCCACAAGGGTTTTAGATTGTACCAAATGGACAACGAAGATTTTTTAATTTTTGCAAAAGCCGGGTCACCCGGCTTTTAAATTAGTCTCCCGAATTAAACTCCACAAGTTTTTCCCAGTCAATACTACCGTCATCCCGGCAGAAACTATTGGAAAATTCTCTAACCAATCTATTTGCTGCCCTATTATAACTTTCCTTATAGTCAGTAACATATTTCTCCGGCATAGCTCCCATATAGCCAATAATCTTTATGTAAAAGTCCTCATCACCTGTCAATTCTGCCCAGAAACGTTTTCCAGCCAGTTCCTGATACATTTTCGGTTTCCCTCTGCCGGAATCTTTCTTCTTTCCATAGCAATAACCAATATATGCTTCATATCTTGCTTTTGCCTGTTGCGCCAACTTAGAGGCCGCTGTAAAGTTCTGCTCCTGACGTTTTTTGCTGTCTGAATTGAATACTGATGGGCCACTTTTCACCGCTATAGCAGAAATAGTATTTGTTTCTTTGTTTTGAATCATAATATCAATGCCCTCTGCCAATGCTTTATTTCCACCACTTGCAGCAATGGCTATCGGTTCAAAAAAACAGTTGCCGAAAATGGTCTCTTCACTGGAGCTTACGAATGCTGTCAGGACAGAATCCACAATTTCCGTTGCACTTTGCATAGCTTTTGCACGGTATAGATAGGGATTTTTGCGTTTCATTACCTTCTGTATATTCAGTCCATCTATTTTCTCAATTAATGTCCCATAAAAAGTTTCTAATGCAGAGGCTATTGCCTGAATAACTGCCTGTTCATCATATGAATTATTTAATGGCATATAAATTCCCCCCCAATTCAATTGCACTTCTGATTTTATTATGCACATTCGTCCCTCTAAATCGTTTCGTCTGAACCAAAGAAGTACTATCTGCTACAGAAATAACTGCCTTCCCAATGGCCTCTGCCAACCCCACTGGGACAGCATTTCCAATTTGACGGTATTTTGCAGCCGTAGTACCTGTAAAAATCCAATTATCTGGGAACTGCTGAATTCTTGCACATTCTTTTACACTCAATGGTCTATTCTGTGCAGGGTGGCACATCATTGTTGCTTTCTGAACCGGAGATGTAACCACTGTTGGAGAAGGCTGATTATATGATAATCTTCTATAGAAACCAACCTTACCGCCTCCAGACTTATATGCTCCTCCCATGGCAATGGGAATAATATCCTCCGGTAAATCTCTCTCTAAACTGTGGAACGCCATAATTTACAGCATCAAGCACTCCATATACCGTTTTGTATCCTAATTTATCAAATTCAGCCAGAATCACATCCAATACCGTACCTAAGCTTTGTTTGGGATTACTTTCATCTCTTTGAGATAACGGTGCATGCAAGGGTGCAGACATGATTCCTTTTACATTTTCCATTACAAAGAATCGGGGGCGAATATAGTCTATCATGCGGATAAAATCCATAAATAAACTTCCTCTTGGATCATTTATCCCTAACCGTTTCCCTGCTGTAGAAAAAGGTTGGCAAGGTGGTCCACCGCAAATTAAAAACGGTTCCCCAACTGCTAACCCTGCCATATCTAACAATTGTTGTGACCCAATCTCTCTAATATCTCCTCCCATCACTTTATGTCCATTCGCCCTCATGGTTTTTACACATGAACTATCAAAATCCTGACCAATTACAACGTTTAAGCCAGCCTTCCCTAATCCAATATCCAATCCCATAGCTCCGGAAAACAAAGAAATAACATCTCTATTATCAGCATACTTACCATAATCACTCTGTTTTATATTATGCATTAAATCTTCTCTCCGTTTTCTAATACGAATTTTCTCTCAAAAGAACTATTTACCGCGCCCGCAATATCTTCTAATTCAGCTATGGTAAAACTTTCTCTTTTCTTTTGCGTAAAAGGTTATAGCAACGTATGCTGCCAGGTATACAATAACAAGGGCCGCTCCCGTTATTTCTGAAAGAAAATCAACAACGAAAGCGGCCGCATAATTACTTTATTTTACATTTTCAACTTCCACGATAGTGGTAGGAACATCGGTGGGTTCTGCACCAAGAGTATCGTTTCCGATGGAGATTTCTCCGCTCTTGATGGCTGCAAATACTTTATCGTATTCTTCCTGAGTGAAATTTTCAAATTTAGAGCTTTCCATAGGAAGCTGAACACCATCTTCTGCTGCCGTTAAGGTTGTAGAAGTACCGCCTGCAAAGGTGCCGTCATAGAAGGAGGCCACTGCTTCGTATACGGAATTGGAAAGGTTCTTCATGGAAGAGGTAATAACGGTTTCGGACTCACCGGACTGATCTACGTCAACACCGATGACTGCCTTTCCCTCACCCTCTGCTGCTGCCATAACGGAGTTACCTACCTGTCCTCCGCAGGCAAAAATACATTCCACGCCTTCAGTATACCAGGATTTTGCAAGGGTCTGGTTTTCCGGTGAAGCATCAAAGTTGCCTACATAGGTATATTTCACCTTAACCTCTCCTGCCGCAAGTCCCAGTTCCTGTGCTGCAGCCTCTGCTCCCTGGATGAAGCCATAGCCATAACGGACTACTGCCGGTACTGCAATACCACCCATAAAGCCAAGGTTACGATATCCATCTTTTACTACTGCGTATCCTGCCAGATATCCGGCCTGCTCTTCTGCATAGAAAATAGATACTACATTGTCTGCAATTTCCACAGTGCCATCTTTTGCGGGTTTTGCATCAATAATAACAAATTTTACATCAGGATATTTGCTCTGTGCCTCATAAATAGGGACTTCAAAAAGAAAGCCCGGCGTTACAATCAGCTTTGCTCCGCCTTTTACTGCCAGATCAATAGCTGCCAGACAGGCTTCATCGGATTTTTCTTCCGGCTTGTAGTACTTGCAGCTGATTCCATTCTCATCCGCATACGCCTTTAAGCCTTCCCAGGAGCCCTGGTTAAAGGACTTGTCATCAATGGTTCCCACGTCGGTAA
>SAMEA3663047__coassemble_692_pt1 | contig 12119 bp, 14 predicted proteins | sample SAMEA3663047__metabat2_low_PE_007 | metagenome-assembled genome bin SAMEA3663047 (sample SAMEA3663047) | pig gut metagenome | biome: pig gut; feature: pig-associated habitat; material: faeces | place: France | collected 2012
TTCAAATTGAAATAGTAAAATACATTCTCTCATCTTTTTACTGCTCCTCTGTTCTCCTTAAAAATTCCAGTACTCTTCTGTGAAAATTCTTCTCTTCGTCGTATACTCCATGTTCCCCATTTTCATAAAGAGTAAATTCACAGTCCGGTAATTTTCCTGCCAGTTCTTTTGTTCCCATAAGCCCTACCACACGATCCCGGCCTGCTCCGATTACCAGAGCTTTTGCCCCGATTCTGTTTAGCCAGGGCAAAGCATTATGGGTACTGCAGGCTCTTGCTATGGTGCAGAAACGCTCTTTATCTGCCCCTGAAAGCATTCTTCCTGCCAGCATACAGACTCGTCTCTTTCTCTTCATATAATCCTGAGAATACATTTTTTGGGCAATATCCAGCATCAGTCCCTCAAAATCATTATTTTCCACCATTTTTATCCAGCGTGGCACCCTGTGCTTAATTCTGGGACCCGCTTTGGCAATAGTGGACACCAGAACCAGTCTGTTCACCAGATCAGGATAATCTATGGCCAGAAACTGTGCAATCATTCCTCCCTGAGAAATCCCGATTACATCAGCTTTTCTGATCTTCAAAGCTCTCATTGCCCTGGCCAGATCCTTTGCCATCATCCGAGTGGTACATCCCCTTTGCAGCCTTTCCTTACGGCTGAAAATATACACCCGATAATCTTTTGCATACTCCCGGTAAAGGAGGGCAAAAGGCAGGGCCATTCCCCGCACCGTTTTTAATCCGTCCCCTACACCCGGAATCATAATCAGCTTCTTCTTTCCACTGCCAAAAGCAACATAATCCATATAGGTATTATCCATTCTGATTCTGCCGTTTTTTGCCTGCAATATCATCTGTCTCCCCCTTCCCCTGTCCTTATCTACCTTCGATTATAATATACCTGTTACATGATTTCAATGAGGGGAAATGCCGCCCAAAGCAGATTATTGCCTACCTGCATTTTCTGCATTTCAACAGCCAGATAATAAAGAAAATAATGGCTAAAATCGTTAACACACATAAGCAGTTCCAAAACATATCTTCTACTCCCTGCTGGTCTCTTTACTTCAGGATATGCTTTTCTTTCAGATTCGTGTTCCTCTGTGGCAGCTGCAACAACCTTTTTCTTCTATATATACGGTATATACCGCGTTTTATATACCGCGTTACATTTTATCGTCCCTTACGCCATATACCTCCCGATAGAGGGCGCCCTGTATCCTTTGAAACTGCTCTTCTGAGATGCCCTTCCCCCAGGTCATGATTTTTAAGGGAAGAGGATTTCTTCCCTGAGAAATGGGAGGCTGCATATATGGATAATCATTAAGAATAAATCCGTTTCTCTGGTAAAATCCTATTCTTCTGGATGCCAGCTCGTTTTGGGGCAGTTCTACCTCCAGGCAGACCGGGTCAGGAAGTTTGGGCAGTATTTCCTGTAAAATTGCTGCTCCCATACCTGTGTTTCGATAAACCGGATTAACCGCAAAATGTTCGATAAAAGTAAAATTTCTGCATTCCCATAAGGCAATAAACGCCTGCAGCTGTCCTCTGCTTTGGTCATTCTCCTGATTAATCATTCCATAAACTCTATACTCTTCACGAAGAAGCAGTTCCTTCTGCTCTTCATAAGTGCGATATTCATCTATGGGAAAGCTTTTCTCCAATAGCTCGTATACCTGTTCAAAGTATTCCCCGGTAAGCCTCTGTATCATTTCTTTTCTCCTCTTTAAACCATGATATATGCCTTTTTAAGACTTCATTTTGTGTACCTAATTATAAAGTTGCATACACAAATGAAATAAATGCCCAGACTACAGCTGCCCATTCCTAGTAGGTTAAAATTTCCATATATCATTTACTCCCCAATCCGAAGTTTATTCTACTGTTATTTTTTATCAATATCGGCAAGTATCCTACATAATTCAATTATTATAGTTGCACTCACTTTAATTTGCTGTTGCAGCCATACACTCCGACTGTTATAATCAGTGCATGGGTGCTACCATACAACGGTAGGCGGTTAGTCCTTCAGCAGAGGGACTGTGACCCTCTGATTACATAGAAACCCGAACGGGAATCCACTGGAAAGGAGGGCTAAGCCAATGAGTATTGTAGATTTTATCGCAGTAGTGGGCTTCGGCTTAACCTGCTTTAGTATCGGACACACATTCGGTAAGGATAATCATAAACCACAAAAATAGCCGCCCCAGTCTGGTAAACTAAGCGGCAATTTTTGTCTAACTTTATCTCGGACTAACCGTCTATCGGTAGCACTCTTTTTCCATAATTATATTATCACGGTTCCATAGAAATGTCAAAATTTTTCTTTGCTTTGAGAATCATCTGTGGCTTCGATAATCTGTATTGCTTTTTTCGCTTCATCCCCTTCCACCAATACGTCCACACCATACATACCAAATCCCGGTGCACCATGCATAGCGACGCTTGCACCCGTTTCCTGTGAAAAAGCAGCAATTCCTTGTTCTTTTAAAAGTTCTATAATTCTTCCCGCTTCTACTATATCTTTAGCATTGTAAATTTTTGTACTGCCTGTCTTTGTCGTTGAAATATCTCTTTGCTCCCCATTAACTGAACCCCGGCATCTGTTCCGGTTAAAATATGATAATACTCTGAGAACAATAAATGCCACGATTGTAATTCCACCCAGAAAAAGTAAAGCGAAATATATCGTTTGCTTCTCGGTTGCCCCCATTCTTCTCAGGCAGATACCATAAAACACAGAGAAAATTCCTGCACAGATCACACTGGTAAGGAAATCTCTCCATAGTGCCTCTCTCGCAGACAAGCCTTTATCCCAAATGCCATTATGTACCATAATAAACGCATATACGATTCCACCTACCAGAGCAATTAACGTTTCACCCAGCACCAGACGAAGATTTACTGCCAATAGAAGCTGTATGATAATAGCTCCAACACTGATCAGGAACATAGATGCAAAAGCAAGATTTCCAGCTTTTAAAGCTTTTTGCTTTACCCAATCTTCATAATCAGCTACTTTGTTTAATGTTTCTTTCATCTCTTTGTTCATGGTCGAACTCCTTTCTCCATCCAGGAGCTCTTTTATTTCAATGTCATAATAATCAGCAAGTTCAACCAATATACTTAGATCCGGCATATTCGATCCTGTCTCCCATCTGGAAACGGTTCTCGCCGATACGCCAAACTTTTCTGCAAGCTGTTCTTGTGTAAGATTTTTTTCCTTACGGCATTGTTTCAAAAAAGCTCCTATCTTTTTTGTGTCCATGTTTCTACCTCTCTTTCACCTACAGCTTACCAATTATTTAAAAAAATCCCACGACACAAACCGAGAATCACCTGATTTTCCACCAGATATTGCGTGTCTGGTACAGATTAATCCATTTCAAACAAAAAATTTTCGTAATCTTTTACGTAATATCTGATATTTTTCCGGCCTTTTTGAATAATGATATGTCCCTCTGCTTCCAGTCTTACTTTCTGTGCCTGGATACCTCCGGGATACTTTTCATTCAATTCACCATTTGCTTTCAGCGTTCTCCAATAAGGCGTTTTATCTTTCAATCTCTGATGGCTTGCCCAGGCAGCAATAGATACAAAAATTCCGGCCGTTATAGGTTCTGTAAAATCCGCACCATTCTCTTTTGCAAATAATTCTCTTATCCTTCCAACTGTAATCACTTTACCATATGGAATTTTTGCCACCTCCTGATCTAAGAATATACATCTTTCCGATTTTATGCAATGAGACACTTTTGTAAATTTCTTATCATAACCAGAATTTATAACTCTTTCCTATGATTTAAGTGAATGCCAATATGTCCTATCCCCAGTATTATTGTAGACACGAATAACATTGGGTTTCGTCCGTATATAGCAATCAAACCACACGCTATAACTGGAAGAGTAGCACCTGCAACAGGAATACCCATTATACTGCTATAAAAATCTTTCATCGTCTTTTCACTTTTAAAATATCGTATCCAATATAATTCATACATAATCATCAGCACAAATGCAGCAATTAACCAAATCATCCATGCTGTAATACCTTGAATATTAAAATCACTGAAAATCAGCAACAAACAAGTCACTAAAACTTCGCCGGCTCTCTCAAACAACAGCAAGATTTTGTTTTCATTATGTACATATTTTTCGTAGTCCTTTGGCTGATTCTTCGTCCAAAATAAGTTTGGAATCATCAACATGATAAGAAAAATCAATCCAATATATGAAAATCTCAAATCCATACGCTTCGTCATATTCCATGTATAACCAACTCATGGAAGTTATGGCACGCCTGAATACTGTTGAAAAAGAGAGCAGACAGGAAATCTCCCACTTAAATAATGAAATTTCTGTACTTAAAAAAGAAACCCAGCCAATACCTACAGCAGAAGGAAAAAAACGGGACGTAAAACCGGTGGACAGAAGGGGCATAAGGGAACCACCCTGACCAAATCTGAAATAGAGCAAAAGATATCATCCGGCAAATGCAGACACGAACTGTACTGTTCCATTTTAACCATCATTGAAACTTTGAAAAAAAAGAGAGATGGGAATGCTTGAAAATATAAAAAAACTATTTTATGGGTACACCGGCTATATTTTAGCCGGTGTACCCATTGAATTAATTAGAAGGCTGAACTGTTACAAATATTGTGTAACCCAAACGTTCATTTCTTGAAAAATAATCTTCAATTTGTTTTAGTTTCGATCCCTCTTTTTTTATTATCCTTCAATAGAAATATATTTCTTTTCTTCTACTGCCGCATTCTCCTTTTTAGGGATGGACAGTTTCAAAATACCATTCTCAAATTTGGCTTTGACGTCCTCCTCCTTTATGTCCTTTCCTACATAGAAGCTGCGACTGCAGGTGCCGAAGAAGCGTTCTCTGCGGATATACTTTCCACTCTCATCCTGCTTGTCATTATTCTCATCCTTATTGGCATTGATAGTAAGATAACCATCTTTAAGCTGGGCACTGATATCTTCCTTATTAAATCCCGGAAGCTCAATGTTCAGTTCAAAGCCTGTTTCTCCTTCCTTAATATCTGTGCGCATCATATTGGAAGCAGAGGTATTATATCTGGCTGCATTCTTTGCAGGATGTGCAAAGTCACCGAAGAAATCATCAAATAAGCTTTCATTAAAAATACTGGGCATTAACATAAATCATTCCTCCTCTTAAATAAATGTTTTGCTTTGTTTCTTTGTTTAATTATGTTATAGCACCATTATTAGCACTCGTCAATATCGAGTGCTAATAATTAAGAAAAGGTTAATCTTTTTTATGATTTGGAAAGATTTATAACAGGGATTTTAGTCTTTCCCTTCAGGTATTATTTTTACTTGTTCTACTTTTGCCCACAGAATAGTAGCTTTGGAAAATGTGATGAATCCCCGGGTCGATTCCCTGAATGTTACTGCTTTTACTCACCCGTAATCCTTCTGTATTCCTCTGTACCCGCTGCCCCCCAGCTTTGTTTGTTTCCGGCAACCACCTTACCGGTAGACTTTTCTACTGCATACATATCCAAAATTATTGTACTTTCTTCCATATTGTCTTCTGTATAATGTGTTTTTTGCAATATAAATATTTCACAGGCTCCATTCCTGGAAGGACGATCATACATAAGGGTAAAGCCGTAAATGCCTGTATTGCTGCTGTCTCCCGGCTCTCCTGCCGGCCTGCTCCCTAAATCAATAAACATATAGCCTTTTGCATTATACTTTATTTCAAAGGTATACCCCTGATCAGCCAGACAGGCTTCATAAACGTTTTTTGCAGCTTCCTCAAGAGAATATTCTTCTGCCGCCTCTTCTTCGCTTTCCCTGTCTATCTGCTCCTGTATCACCTCTGTCTGGTTCTGGGAAGCACTTTCCGACTGCTCTTTTCGGTACAAATCCATTACATATTCCTGAAATGCCTCATCATTCTCTGCATAAAAAACTCCCCTCTGATATTCCTCCATTACCTTCATTCCCATTTGTTCCAGGTCCAGATAATATTTGTCAGGCAGCTTATCCCATTTGTTCAATTTTCCAAAAGGAAGAATACCTTCAATCCTCATTTCCCCTTCTTCCTGATAAAAGCATAAGCTACCTCTATAATGTCGGAAAAGTTCTTCCTCATCAGTAACATAAGTCAGCAGCTCAGAGACCTCCCGGGAAAAGCTCTCCAACTCATCCTTATCTGAAATTTCCAGGTAAAAATGGCGTCTGTTAAAAAAATCCGGTTCAGACAGATAGTAATTCCTCTCCATATTGAGAGCTTTATGGCCCCAAAGAAGCTGATGCACGGCAACCTCTTCAATAAAATTATCCATAAGCTCCAGCTTATCCCGATATACATATACCTCTATATCAGGGTATTTTTCTTTAAAGTTGCTGCCATACTTTTCTTCCAGATATTCCTGCTTTTTCTCCTCTGTCAGTTTGCCAGGCTTCTTGAAAAGGAAGGCTACCGGTTCATAATATACATATACCGATTCCTGTAAGAATTCTGCCTCATTGGCTATTATCAGACTTTTGGTAATTCTCTTTTCTTCATCAACATTCAAGGCAAGAAAAATCAGGACAAAAAGCGCCCAGATTCCATACACTGCAAAACCTGCAATATGGAAAAAAATCTCTCCGCTCTTTGTCCTTTCTCTCTTTTCATAAATTTTTTTTCTTAACATAAAAAATAAAAGCAGAGGAATTACCAGTCCGATTATGCTGATTCCACAAAAATCCACCCATTCCCGATAGGAATATTCCGTATGGGAAAGATAGGCCCCAACCAGTAGGTAAGATAGGAAAATACCGGATAAAATAAATAAAATTTTTTTCATTATTCCCTCCATTTCAAAGCGTTTTAGAACCAGTAAATACCTGCCAATCGAAGAAGGGGGATCACTCCCCCTTCTTCGCCTTAAATTCCGAAGGCCACACACCTACCTTCTTTTTAAAAAGTTTGGAAAAATACGCCGGATCCGTATATCCTACCAGCTCTGCAACATCCTTAGCCAACAGTTCCCCATTAACTGAAAGCAGGCATTTGGCATGTTCAATTCTGAGCATCTGAATATATTGACCGGGAGTATATCCGGTGTAATCCTTAAACAGCTTTCCCAGATAAGGGGCCACCAGCCCAAATTCACTGGCCAGCTCCTTTACCGTAATCGGCTCAGTCAGATGCTCACGAATATACACCTCAACCCTCTGCATTAATTCCTCTGTGCTTTCCCGCTTTAGGGCAGTGCTCTCTTTTAGAATATCTTCCTTCAGATTTCCGCCCAGTCCTGTACAAAGGGCATCCACTATTCTTTCTCTCTCCTTTCTTTCATTACGCTCATTATACTCTCTTTGAATTTCCTCCAAAAGAGCCTCCATATCCTCCATCACGATAGGCTTTAGCAGGTACCGCTTTACCTGATATTCGATGGCCTGCTGTGCATAGTGAAAATCATTGTACCCGCTTATGGCTACCACGATGATCTCCGGGTAATTTTCGTGAGTAATTTTCATCAGCTCTATTCCGTCCAGCAAAGGCATATTGATGTCGGTGAAAATCACATCCACAGGATTTTCCTTCAGATAATCCACAGCCTCCCTTCCGTTAAGTGCACATTTGACTACAGAAAACTCCGGGCTAATCCTCTCTATCATGATTCTTATTCCCCGTAAAAGAGGCATTTCATCCTCTGCCACCAATACCTTAATCATCGCACCGACCTCCAAGCAAAACAGAAGCCCCTTTCTCCTCATTCTGCAATTCAAAGATAAAATCCTTCCCATAGGTAATCTTCATTCTGGTGTATATATTGGGAATGCACAATCCACCTATGGATATGCTGTTCAGGATGTCCTTCACATCCTTCTTATCCAGATCCTCTGTAAAACGGTGGAATTCCTCCAAAAATTCTTCCGGAAAGCCCCCTCCATTGTCTCGTATTAATATATACCATTTCTTCTCATGTACCCAGGCATGGATAAAAATTTTCCAGATAGGCTCCACCTTTTTAAAGCCATGTCTGAAACAGTTCTCACAGAAAGGCTGTACAATCAGCTTGGGAACCCTGATTCCCTCAGCTTCCTCTTCAATCTTTATTTCATACTCAAAAAGCTGCTCATATCTGACCTGCATCAAAAGCATATAGGTTTTGCCGTTCTCACATTCCTCCTTAATGGTACTGAAACCATCTCCCATCTGAGAGGTATATCGCAGGATACCGCCCAGCTCCTTGCAAATATACGGAATCTTCGTATTTCCATCCAGCTGTGCCTCCATGGATATTATTGCCAGAATATTATGTAAAAAATGCGGGTTCATCTGAGACTGCAGGGCAAACAGATGGGCCTTTACCTCGTTCGTCCTGGCTGCAATCTGCCGCTGCATACTGCTTTTGAGTTCCTCCAGCATAGTGTTAAAGGAATTTTCCAGGCTGATAATGATATCTTCCGAATTTTCATCCGAAATTTCTACGGACAGGTTATCTATGGCAACCGATTTCAGAGAATTATCCAGGGCCAGCAGCGGACTGGAAAAGTATTTAAACATTACTCTCTCCCAGGAAAGGGCTGCCGCAATGATTGCCGCCACCACCAGCGCCAGCATCACATAGAATCGCTTCAGCTCCTGCTCCAGTCTGATCGGTCTCTTATAAAATTCAACCTCATAGGGAGCATGCTCTAAAGACAGCTTCAGCTGATAATTGTCCCCATAATCTAATTCCTCTGATTTTGCAGAGCTGGTATAAATGACCCTGCCTTCCCTGTCCAGAATATCTACATAATTTTCTTCTCCAATATCCGACAGAATGGTCTCCAGCCTGCTGACAGGCTCCCACACTTCAATAAATCCATAGCCTCCTTCTGCGGAATAATCACTAATCTGCCTTACTGCTGCCAGATATTCTCTATCCTCTTCCGGATCCAGTACATCCTTCTGCGGTTTCCTGTAAAATAACTGATTTCCCTCCTGAGCAAAAAAATTCTGCACCTCTCTGAAGGCATTACCCTGAAAAAAACGCCGGATATTACTGTCTGAAACCTCTTCTCCTAAAAACCAGCATAAATCACCCTGCTGATTATAAAGGATAATCCTAAGCTCCCCGTTTTCATCCATGATATAGGTTTTCAGAATCTGACTTATTTTCCTTCTTTCCTCAGGATTTTCCTCAAAATAGTCTTTATCCGGTTCTTCCGGCATATTACGGAAAATCTCTAAAATTTCGGGATTCATCGCAATCTGCATAGCCGTATTATCCATACCGTGATAAAAGCTGTCCAGCTGGGCTGTGGTTTTCTGGGCAATAAGCTGGAAATGCTGCTCATCCTCTGTTTTCATCTCGCTGACTACCACCTTATAAATGTATCCTACAAGTCCCAGGGTAATCAGCAATATGATTCCTGTGTGGTACAGAAAAAACCGGGTCTTTAATTTCAGTCTTTTCATACCGCCATATTTTCCGTTATTTTTTTATCAATAAAGTTCTTCTCTGCCATTTCACGCATAATGGCAATCGCCTTTTCATGAGGAAAGCCCTCCTTATAGGGTCTTCCTTCTGTTAGAGCCTGATAGATATCGACACAGGCCATAAGACGTTCCTCAAAGCCCAGTTCTTCTCCCTTTATTCCAAAGGGATAGCCTGTCCCATCCAGTTTCTCATGATGGTGCACCGCCCATCTGGTTATTTCCTCAAGTCCCCTTACCTCTTTTAACATCAGCCAGCTTTGCCAGACATGGCTCTGAATATGCTTATACTCTGTATCCGTCAGTTTATCCGGCTTTTCCAGAATACTGCTATGTATAGCCAGCTTGCCCAAATCGTGTACAGCCCCCGCCAGATAGAGACGCGTACATTTGTCCTCATCATAGCCATAATATCTGCCCATCTCTTCTGCACGAACCGCTACTCCCAGGGAATGTCTTCTGGTAAATTCCGATTTGTAATCAATAATCTTCACCCAAAAATCACAGATATTATGGATCGTTTCATTAGAATACTCCCGAAAACCGCTGTCCGCCTCATTTCTAAGGCTTTCCTCCAGTTTTCCCGTATTCATAGAGACCAGTGCTTCCTCTGTTACCCCCTTAAAAAAAGCCTCCACACACACAGGAGAATATCGTATGGACTCATTTTCCCTGACATAAGCACACATAGTCTCGTACTTTTTGGCATCCATTCCATCCAGTCTGAAAAGGGTATCCAAACTGTCTCCCATATGAATCAGCTGTGCAAACAAAGGAGTTTCTTCTGCCTTTTTCCCAAAGGGTCCTCTCCCATCAGCTTCCTCATGATGATACAAAACAGCATCCTTGCTTTTTGCGGAAAAGGGAAGCTTCTCTATATTATGTTCACCAATAATACAGTGTGTCTTCAATCCCTTTCCTGCAAAATCTTCCTTAACATCCTTTCCCTTATTGTGTTCCTCCCGAATGTACTCCGTTAAAGCATTATCATGCAATGTAGCCAGCCCTGCCAGCTCCATCAGCTCTTCCTTATCCATTCCCAATGTCTTTCCCAGAAGTATGCAAAATCTGGCCACACGCTTCCCATGTCCGCCGGCAATCGGCAATAACTGGCTTTCCACACAGTCCAGCCCGTAAGAAAATGCATATAAAAGATCACTGAAATGTATTTTCATACTCCTTTTTCCTCCCTCAGCTTCCCATTCAGTTCTTCGGAGTCGTATCAGTTGGTTGTATTATTGAATTCTGCCATAATATCACTGGCAATCTGTGGATTCAGCCTATTGATATCGTTCAGATATCTGAAATTACTTCCATCATAAGGCTGAGCCTCCCCAAACAGACCAATCTCATAGCAGTTTCTGATGACACTGATAATGCACTGTCCATAATGCTCCTGTTCGCAGGAACGGCACATTTTCAGGGTATGAGCAATCCCCTTGGCAAAATCCTCTTCCTGATAAATTTTAAAATCGGTAAAGGGAATATTGGTATCGCCCCCCATCACATAGGACACCTTATCCTTCATACAGTTGGTGGCACAGTTCTGTGCATAGCCAACGATACATGAGGGCTTATCACAGCTTCCACATGATCCTTCTCCCAGGCAGCATTCCGTAAGATCCTCGATCAATCTGTTAAAGTTAACTTCTGAATACTTAATTCCCATATTTTCCTCCCTTTTGCAACTTTTCATTTGTTCATCAACGTGTCCATTATAAGCTGACCCTTCTTGCCGGTACATGTTCTTTTTATCAAAGGATATGTACATTTTTAAGTTTTTCCCAAAAAAGGTACAATAGCTAAATTGCCAAGGGGCTTCTGAAATCTTTGTATTCCTTGCGGCTCATACCTTTCTGTCAAAAGTAGATGTGTTTCTATTATTTACCACACTCATAAAAGTGTCCTTATCATTATGGGGAAACAGTAATTCCATGTACAAATTCCCCAACAGACTTTTCACTTTATCCACATCAATATCTGCCATCGGAAAATCATTAATTTCCAGACGTTTTAAATTTTCCAGAATCTTCTCTATTTTCTGCTGGCCGGAGGGTTCCGGCTTCGGCTCATCCTCTGATACTTTTAAAGCCGCCGACTCCGTCACCGGATGTGACTCCATGATTGGTTTTGTTTCCGGAATGTTATACACAACATTTTTACACGTTTTCTCAAAACACTCCGGGGCATACTCTGCCAGATAGCGTAAATCATCCATAGTCAACGGTTTCTTATGGTGAATTTTAAGATATATATTGATAAGATGAGTATCCTTTCCCATAACTTCTCCCCCCTCACAAGCTAATACAGGATTTTAACCTCTGACTATGCTACCTATATTTCATCATATTTTATTTTATTTGGCAAGAATGAAAATATACTCAAGAACCCCTTGTCTGCCTCCCGAAAGTGATATTCCCATATGAATTAAATGGGTTATCATTCATAAAAAGAGCCGTTACGCTGACAGCTTACCTGCTTTCCACATGGGCGGGATTCCCTTTACATTGATCCAGGCAATCATCATCCCCCAGACAGCCAGAAAATAAAAAATACCTTTTTTTACCTTCTCCTCTTTGGTTAAATACATAAGAAGAATTCCTATTACACTTACTACACTCATTACTACAAACAGAATTACCAAAGCTCCTAATGGA
>SAMEA3663047__coassemble_707_pt1 | contig 12042 bp, 10 predicted proteins | sample SAMEA3663047__metabat2_low_PE_007 | metagenome-assembled genome bin SAMEA3663047 (sample SAMEA3663047) | pig gut metagenome | biome: pig gut; feature: pig-associated habitat; material: faeces | place: France | collected 2012
AGCCGTACTGCTGTAACTAATTCCATGAGATTATTAAAATTATGTGATGAAGTTCAACAGATGATTATTAGTGATATGATTTCTACAGGACACGCAAGAGCAATTATTTCTATTGAGAATCCTGAAGAACAATATAATCTGGCACAAAAGATTTTTGATGAAAAAATGAGCGTTCGTGAAGTCGAAAAATATATTAAGAATTTAAATAAGCCGGAAAAACCAAAGAAAAAAGAAAATAAGTCTTTGGAAATAATTTATCAGGAAAAAGAAGAGGTATTAAAGCAGGCACTTGCTACAAAAGTATCTGTAGTAGGCAAAGGAAATGGTTCAGGAAAAATTGAAATTGAATTTTTTTCACATGATGATTTTGATCGATTAATGGAAATGCTTACAAAATAATATTTGATATAAAGGATGATACTAATGACTTTAGATTTACTGGATCAGATGGGTCTGACAGGTTTTGACTATAGCTATGTATTTATTGGGTTGGCAGCTGTCAGTATTTTACTTCTTATTCTTGTATTTGTACAGATGGTGCAGATAGCAAAACTGAAAAAGAAATATAAAAAATTTATGTCAGGTAAGGATGCAAAGAGTCTGGAAAATCAAATTGAAAAATTATTTGAAGATAATAAATATATTAAGACCTTATCTGAAGATAATAAAAAAGATATACGTAGAATAAATAAAGAATTGGAATATACCTTTAATAAGGTGGGAATAGTAAGGTATGATGCATTTCAACAAATGGGTGGAATGCTGAGTTTCAGTATTGCCTTATTAAATAAAAGAAATGATGGATTCATCCTTAATTCTGTACATAGTACAGAAGGATGCTATACCTATACTAAAGAAATAAAAAATGGTATGTGTGAAATAGAACTGAGCAGTGAAGAAAAAACTGCACTTACACAGGCAATGAGGGCAAACTGAATATTAATTTCATTTTAAATGGGGAGGTAAATATGAGACTTTGTTCCATTAATGAAATAAAAGAAGAAGATGTTCTGGCAAGAGATGTAATGGCTGATGATTATAATGTATTTCTTTATAAGAATACAATTTTAAGTAAGAAATATATTGAAAAGCTAAAGAAACTAAATATTCCTTATGTTTATATAAAAGATGAAGTATCAGAAGAACAAGTAGCTATTTTAAAGAAGGATATCGAAGAATTAAGCAGAACAAAAATAAGGGAAGTAATTGAACGCCATACATATAATAATGGGGCAGGCTTAAAAGATATCAGCGATACAGCAGATAATATTATCAGTAATATTCTTGAAGAGGAGGAAGTAATTGAGAATATCTATGATATAAAAGAAAGAAGCTCGGATATCTATTCTCATTCCATAAGTATTTGTGTACTTTCTACTCTGGTTGCTCTAAAGCTGGGCTTGGATAAAGATAGTGTACATGATATTGGTGTAGGGTGTTTACTACATGATATGGGACTTCGCTATTTAATGATTGATTATCAGGATCAGGAGGTCAGTAGTCTTTCACCTAAGGATATGGTAGAATATAAAAAGCATCCGGTATATGGATATAGTGCTTTAAAAAATGAAAACTGGTTATCTAAAAAGAGTAAGGAAATTATTCTTTGCCATCATGAAAGAATAAATGGATCAGGATACCCTCTTCATGCGACGGAAATTTCTATTGAAACAAAAATTGTAAATGTATGTGATTCTTTTGATGAAATGATTTGTGGAATTGGATGCGAACGCATGAAAATTTACAAGGCAATAGAATATTTAAAGAGCTGCAGAAATATTCTTTTTGACAGTGTAGTAGTAAATGCTCTTTTGGAATTTACTGCTGTATATCCTACGGGAAGTGTTATCATTACGAATGAAAAAGAAGTTGGAATTGTTATCCGGCAGAATAAGCATTTTCCTGAGAGACCGATTATTCAGATTACAAGAGATAGAAATGGTAATAATCTGGAAAAAGAAAAAATTGTTGATTTATTAATGGTAAATAATGTATTTATTGATTCTGTATGAGAATAAATGAAATAGCTGTATTTGCAGCAGGAGGAAAAAATGATTGATATTAAATTTTTAAGAGAAAATCCTGAAACAGTAAAAGAAAATATTAGGAAAAAATTTCAGGATAGTAAACTTTCTTTGGTTGATGAGGTAATTGTACTGGATAAGGAAGCCAGGGATGTACAGGCTGAAGCAGATAATTTAAGGGCTAATCGAAATAAGATTTCCAAAGAAATTGGTGCTCTCATGGCCCAGGGAAAAAAAGAAGAGGCAGAAGCAAAAAAAGCAGAGGTTGCAGCAGGAGCAAAAAGACTGGCCGAACTGGAAGAAAAGGAAAAAGAGCTGGAAGAAAAAATCACTAAAATTATGATGACTATCCCAAATATTATTGATCCTTTTGTACCAATCGGAAAAGATGATTCAGAAAACGTGGAAGTAAGCAAATATGGTGAACCCGTAGTTCCTGATTTTGAAATTCCATATCATACTGAAATTATGGAAAAGTTCTCAGGAATTGATCTGGATTCAGCAAGAAAAGTGGCTGGTAACGGATTTTATTATTTAATGGGTGATATTGCCAGATTACATTCCGCAGTTATTTCTTATGCAAGAGATTTTATGATTGAAAGAGGATTTACTTATTGTGTTCCTCCTTTTATGATTAGAAGCAATGTAGTGACTGGTGTAATGAGTTTTGCTGAAATGGATGCCATGATGTATAAGATTGAAGGGGAAGATTTATATCTTATTGGCACCAGCGAACATTCTATGATAGGTAAATTTATTGATACTATTATTCCTGAGGAACAGCTTCCACATACCCTGACCAGTTATTCACCATGTTTTCGTAAAGAAAAAGGTGCGCATGGACTGGAGGAAAGAGGAGTTTATCGAATTCATCAGTTTGAAAAACAGGAAATGATTGTTGTGTGTAAACCGGAAGATTCACCAATGTGGTTTGATAAATTGTGGCAGAATACGGTAGATCTTTTCCGTTCTTTAGATATTCCGGTAAGAACTCTGGAGTGCTGTTCAGGTGATTTGGCAGATTTAAAGGTAAAATCTTTTGATGTAGAGGCATGGTCACCCAGACAGAAAAAGTACTTTGAGGTGGGCAGTTGTTCAAATCTGGGAGATGCACAGGCGAGAAGACTGAAGATTCGTGTAAATGGTGAAAAAGGAAAATACTATGCACACACCTTAAACAATACAGTAGTAGCACCCCCCAGAATGCTGATTGCTTTTCTGGAAAATAATCTTCAGGCAGACGGCTCTGTCCGTATTCCGGAAAAATTAAGACCATATATGGGTGGTCAGACTGAGCTTAAATAAAATTTATAATTTTATTAAAAAATAAACTTATAAGCGAAATAACATACTAGGAAAAGAGGTGAAGTCTTTGCATAAATATTTGCGTGCAGTTGGATTCAGTCAGTTTAATAGAAGGAAGGCAATTCAGGAATTAATCAGGGCCTGTGTTTTGGATGCCAGTTCCAGAACTTTAACTACTAATGGCGAGGATACTATGTTAGCCATATATTGTAAAGATTTTGCCCCAGGCTTAGGTCTGGCTATTTGTGGAGAGCTGGATGAAAATAACAACTTTACCTATGATTATTATTATCCTTATTTAAAGGCAGAAACAATAAGCTCTTCTGAGGATATCAGTATTGAGCGACATGCGGCAAAGGAGTCCTATGCCGGAGTCTGTGATGATTTAAGGGTAGGAGTCTCTCTTATTTTTTATTTACAAAATATGATTGATTATGTAAGGATAAAGAATAGTAATCAGCTCCCTATAAAAGGAACCAGCCTTTGTTTATCGGCATTGTCAAATGAAGGTATGATTATGATGCCGATTAATAAAAATGAATATCAGAAGGAAAGTATAAGGAAAAAATCCATTAGCCGCAACAGACTGCTGCAGGCCGCAAGAAAAGGAGATGAAGCAGCAATAGAGAGTCTTACTCTGGATGATATGGATACCTATACATCTATTTCCAGGAAGATTCATTATGAAGATGTATTCAGTATTGTGGATACTTATTTTATGCCCTATGGAGTAGAATGTGACCAATATTCAGTATTGGGAGAAATCCAGAACTGTAAGCTGGTGGAGAATAGCCTTACCAGGGAAAAAGTCTATGTAATGACGATTGACTGTAATGAATTGATTTTTGATGTATGTATTAATGAAAAAGATGTTTTTGGAGAACCAAAAGCAGGGAGAAGATTTAAGGGAATAATCTGGCTCCAAGGGTATATTAATTTTCCAAAATAAAGTGTTGTTGTTTAATGTATTTTGGTTTATAATAGTAAAGGTGGATTTATAAAAAGTGGATGCTCCACTATTTTAATAGTTGTCTCTGTAGCTCAGCAGGATAGAGCGTTCGCCTCCTAAGGTTCAACCATGGTTGACACCTACGGAAGTAGAGAAGTGGTAAGTCAGAGTTCGATTCCAGTAAGGATTGACATGGATGTCAAAGTAAGTTACAATAGAAATTCATCACGAAAGTGATTGGATTCATAGATATGGCAACCGTAGCCAAAAGGCTGAAAAGCCCGAAAATACGGCATTTGTTCCCTTAGTTAAATGGATATAACGGGGTCCTCCTAAGACTCTATTGTAGGTTCGATTCCTATAGGGAACGCTCATTTAAGCAGTAATGACGATGAAATCATTGCTGCTTTTTTCATGTAAAAATGGCAGTTTCGGTGACAAATTGAGTGGTGGAGACATCAAGGCGGTCCAGGGAGATTCCGGTCATGCTCAGGCAGACATGGTAACAGAGGTTTATGGCCACATTATTGATGAGGACCGAAGAAAGAATGCAGAAATGATGGAGAATGCCTTTTATAATAAGGAAAATCTCAATCCACAGATGAAAGGAGCGGATGAAAGCAGCAATACGATTGCGGTACCGGAGGGAGTAGATGCAGAGCTATTGATGAAGGTGCTTGGTAGCCCGGAGATGGCTGCGTTGCTTACATCGTTGGCAAAGACAATGAAAAACTAATAATTATAATGAAAATGGCGATAGTGTATGGATGAAATCATCTATGTAATATTGCTGTTTTTTTATTGAGATTAATGTTAGTGCTGATTAAACAATTATATATGGAATAGAAAGCAAAACTATAAAAAATGTCAAAAATTCTTGGATATAGGTCTATAAAATGGTATTATATTAGAAATGACGAAAGGCAATGTGTTAATCGACACTAACGTCGCACATTGCCTTTGTTTTTATTATCATATGAACGTAGTATAACCAAACGGAAAGTCATTGTCAATGGCAATATTTGGATTTAGAAATAAGCTAAATAAGTTGAATGTAAATTGCAATTTATTTTACTATTTTAACGGGGAGGATAACACCGGTAGTCCAAGAAAGCGAGGCATGTTATGCTTGCCGTGATACCGGAAATTGTGCAATCAAGGATGACATGGCGGAAATTATGGAGAAAATGATTTCCTGTGATGTTATGGTTTTAGCAAGTCCGGTTTATTTCTATTCCATTTATGCACAGCTAAAGGCTGTGATTGATAGAAGTGTATGCCGTTGGACTGAAGTGAAGAATAAAGAGGTGTATTACATAATGACTGCGGCTGATGGGGAAAAGGAATCTATGTTGATGGAGAATGTATTTTATATTAAGGAAAAACTTAATCCAGAGATGCAGGCGCAGACTTAAAACAGCAATACGATAGCTGTTTTCGTGACTGAAGGACAGGTATTTTTAGCTGTTTGTGTATTCATATATTTATTGAAGGATAGGTGAAGTTATGGAAAATCTTTTAGACAACGCTAGTAAAGTGAATCAGCGGGTTCTTGCTGAGCAAATAGCGGAGATGGAACAATATCGTATTCCTTCCTATGTTGCCATGCTATTGCATAACCTTTATTATTATGTGGTTAAATGCATTGAACTTTTTAAAAAGAATTCGGCTACAAAATCTGTTCAGATTGGCAAAGAAAACTTTGACTCTCAGTTGATTGCAAAGTGTCAGGAAGTGTATGGTAATGTTTTCTATATGAATGCTTTGTATGAAAATATCAGTTACCATATGTGGGCTACCATTTTTCTTCCTATTTCTCAAAAGGCAGGTAATGACAAAGTATCTGCTAGGGTTACAAGTGTGGCTTCTCATATTTTTAGCAAGAAGGAACTGATAGGAAAATCTGTTTACGAAATCAATGATGCCATCTATATGCATTACGCTGATAAGAAAAAACTTGGATACCGTACTTATTTAAGAGTATGGTTGGCTATAGCAGTTTTAATTTTGGTTATGAGCATTACTGTTTTAGTCACAACGGACTATTCCTGGAAGTATATCCTACCTACTATGGTGGTATTGGAACTTGCAGATTACGTAATCATCTCCCGCGTTCTTGGTATATGGCATATGGCAAAATTGGTATGGCTGATTATTGCAGAGACAGGCGGTATAGATACAGACCGAAGAATCTACCCCATCTCCTCCTTACCTGAAGATGAGCTCCATTTGATTGACATTAGAATGCATACTTTACATACACTGTTACAGTCTGAAACGGTGGTTGTAAGTGAAATTAAGAAGTTGGAATCTGGTATTGAAATTTATCAGAAACAAATTGAAAAAAATAACGAAATCATCTCAGAATTAAGAGGAAATCTGACCTCAGATAATAATCGTATCCTTACAGGCAAATTAGAGGAGAACGCTCGGATAACCAAGGATATTCAGGGTAATAAACAGAAGAGCGAAGCCAAGAAGAAAGAACTGAAAAATATTTCTTCCTTAATAAAAATAATCAGAAATTGGCTTATTGCCCGATTTCATGAAAAGTGGAATAGTTTTTACAAAAGATTACAGGTAACAGATGATGCTATAGATTCTGCCGTCTGTTTGTTTTCCATAGAGGACGTGGCTATTATGGAAAAGCGTTTTTATGAGATAGAGCATACATTCGATCCTTTTGCCATTGCCAAAAAGAAAAGTGGTATATACAGCTTAGATTGGCTTACAGTTCAGGGATCTTTGGCTGAAATTTTATTTACTGAAGATGTTGAAAAAAATACTATTTGTGTAAAAAGGATCCAGTGTGAACAACATTTGAAGGAGACTTTTGTTACTAATGATGAGTTAAAAGAAGCGTTGAGTGGTCTTTCTGCAATACAGGTTGATGCTAGCGAATATACGGAGAAAATCAATGCGTTACAAAAGTGGTATATTTCAGAAAGTAAAAAGTGGGATGCGGAGAAGCACCAGTTAGAAGATATAAATAATAAGCTCACGGTGGAAAAAAAGCACTTGCTAGAGAAAATTGATGCAAAACAGGGCGAAATCAATTTACTCTCACGAAACGTATCAGACAAGACTGAAGAATGTAAAAACCTGCAGGTAAAAGTAGACTTATTACTTTCCGAAGGCAATAGTACTCAGGCTAAGATATTACAACAACAATTGGTGGCTAGTCAAGAACAGTTGGAACAGCTCAAAAAGGAATACAAAGTCAAGATAACCGAGATGGAGGGACTATATTCCAAGATTCATGATTTAACTGAAATAAAACAAAAACTGGAGCAAAAGCTCATTCAGAAGGAAAAAGAACTGACTAAGACACAAGAAAATGTCATTAAGTATAATGCAATCATTCAAGCCAGGGAAAGCGAAATATCTTCTTTAACTAGCAACTTACAAAATGCAGAAAATCAAATTGTAACTTTAAACGGTTTACTAAAAAAGGCGAATACTGCTGTTGGTGCGGACAAAGCAACCATTGAGAAGCTGACTAAATCCAAGGACAATTTGGAAGAACAGAAAAGGAAGTTAAAGGATGACATTGCTAAAAAGAAAACGGAAATTCTAAGTTTAAAAAAATCCCAGGTTAATGCCCAAAAAGTGATTGACTATCAGCAAAAAGACATAGCTGTTCTTCGTGAGCAGATTGGTAAGGATATGTCTAGGATTCTTTATAATGAAGAAATCTACGAAGAGCTCTACAATTGGATTTTGGCTGCACAAGACTACATATATATTGTTGCTCCTTTTATTAGTCCAAAGCAGTTTAACAACATGAAAAGAAAATTAAAAGATGCAACTCGCAGCAACCCAGATTTAAAAATAAAAATATTGTATGGTATCCAAGACAAAGATTCTACCGGAAGAATAATCAACTCCGATGCCATTATGAAAGCTCGCAAATTTATGCCGGAGCTTGAGGCTGAACTTGGCAAAGCATTAGGGGTGAAGGAAACAAATACCCATGTCAAGGTCGTTATTGTAGATGATAAAAAGTATATGCTTGGCAGTGCTAATGTAATGTCATTTTCCGGTGATTATAATAATAACAAGGATCTTCGAAGTGAAGTGGTTATTTGTTCCCAGAACAAAGATCAAGTCACGGAATTAAAGCAGAAATATTTTAGCTGGTAAGTAAAATGATAAAGATTAGTATGATCTTATAAATAAGTCAATGATGGTCAAAAAAACATCGACATCCGACCTCATGTACGCTATAATATAGGTAATCTAATAAGAAAATAGTGTTATCATTACTGCTTTGATGAGAGCGAATGGTAGCCATAGATATGAATTCTAAGGAACGGAATGGCTGAACCCTGCGGGTGACAGTGTCATCATTTTGTCAGCGAAAGCCGTTTAACTTGAATGATTTTCTGTTTTCTTATTTTGACATGAATTTACAGGAAGGTTAGAAAAATCAAGACTTTCCTTGACTTAGATTTACAGATAATGATTTGTGTTTTCTGCATGGACTTGAACTCCTAAGCGAAAGGCCGTGGGTTCGAATCCCGCCAGGGACGCCAGCATACAATGCCGAAATCCTTTGTTTTCAAGGGTTTTCGGTTTTTCTTATATAACTGACACAGGACTTAGCGGGGCTTTTAAAATAATTCAAGGATAAATGGCAGATAATAGATATAAATAAAACTTAATGGAGGTAATCAAATGTACAAAAATATTGAAAAAAAGGTTGCTTTGAAATTAAAAGATTTAGTGGACTATCAAAAAGGCCAGGTAGTTAGTAAAACGTTGGTACAAAATAAACAGGTTAGTATGACAATTTTTTCCTTTGATAAAGGAGAGGAAATCTCAACGCATGCATCGGGTGGTGATGCTATGGTTACTGTACTGGAAGGAAAAGGAAAATTTACTGTAGGTGGAGAAGAGTTTGTATTGACTGAGGGAGAAACACTAATTATGCCTAAAGATATTCCACATGCGGTGTATGGTGAGGAACAATTTAAAATGCAACTTATAGTTTCATTTTAATCATATGGAGATATGGTAATGAGACATATGCCTTGTAGGATAATATCGGTAACGAGAAAATGCATCCGGCTTTCAGCCTTTTAAAATGGTATAATTAAGAGTTCCATTAACTGCTAAATTTGGAGAACGTTCAATATTATTAGGAGGTGAGGAAAATATGGAATTTAAGGATAAGTTTCCCATTTGGAATAAATTAACGAAAAAACAGCAGGAAAAACTGGACAAAACGGTTACAAATCGTAATGTAAAAAAGGGTACTATAATACATAATGGATCTATGACTTGTGTAGGTTTGATTTTGGTAGAATCAGGCCAGTTTCGGTCATATATCTATTCAGAGGAAGGAAGGGAGATAACAATCTACCGACTTTTTGAAATGGATATCTGTATCTTCTCAGCCTCATGTGTTATGCAGAATATTCAGTTTGATATTACCATAGAGGCAGAGAAGGACTCCGTAGTTTGGATAATACCACCTAATGTGTTAAAAGAGATAATGGAAGAGTCTGCTCCTATGGCAAATTATATGAATCAGATTATGGCAGGGCGGTTGTCAGAAGTAATGTGGTTAATGGAACAGATTATGTGGAAAAGTTTTGATAAAAGATTAGCTTCTTTTTTATTAGAAGAGAGTGTGGTTGAAGAAAATACTGTGTTAAAAATAACCCATGAAAAAATAGCTAATCACCTGGGAACAGCGAGGGAGGTAGTTACCCGTATGCTCCGCTATTTCCAGAGTGAAGGTATGATCAGACTGACCAGGGGAACGGTAGAAATAATAGACAAAAAGAGTCTGGAAAATCTGGACTAATTATAATAATTGATAAAGGCAATAAATACAGAGTAAAAAAGGCTTAAAGAAAGAAAACTATATAAAAGAAGATATAATGTCAATGAAATAGTGTTTTCTGCTGTTTCACTGGTTTTTCCCAAAAACCTACCTGTACTGGAAAAAATTTTTGAAAAAAAAGAAAATAATTTCTCAATACCAATTATAAGAAAATACATAAAGGGAATCAGCATGGGATGAAAATAACGCCCCTGAGGCTGAAATTCCCAGGTATAGGAATAATAAACTGCCAAAAAAGCAGGTATGATCATTCCAAGAATCATAACTATATTAATAAGAAGTTTCTCCTTTTTCTGATAAGAGAAAAGAACAACCCCCCTTTGCTTTACCGGTAAAATAAGGCCGGTAACCGCCAGAACGAACCAGTCCCGAAAGCCAAGATAGATGTAATGGTGGGTAGGAATAGTCATAGGACCAAACATGGCAATAAAACTTCTCCATACGAGAGAAAAGTAATCCGTCTTAAAAATCATGGAAAAAACAGGAATACCAAGCTTCTGATAGGTATCCCGGGTGAAAGGATTAAATTCCGGTGTACTGGTTTGGGCAGCACAAAGCTGCCTTGCCGTTAAAGCAAGAAAATCACCGTCATATAAAACAGCATTACGAATAAACCACCAGGAAACAGCAGCCAAAACAATTATACTGATGAGTCCCCCTTTTTTCAAAAAAGGAATCCATCTGAAGTAAATCTTTCCTTTTTCTGAGGAAACAGAAAAAAAATAAAAAAAGAAAGTAATTATGGCACAAAGAATAATTCCGTAGCAATTATAATAGGAAAGGGCACAGAAAATGATTCCTGTAGATAAATGAAGGATGGAAGAAAGAGAAAAGTCATCCTTAAAGCCTTTCAGCAAAGCAAAAATAATCATGGCAACGGATAAAAAGCCCATAGAGTCCGTATTCACATAAGAATGTAAAAACAGAGTCTGAGGTAAAAATACTACAGCGAGAGTAAAGGCCCAGGCCGTTTTTTTATTGGAAAAAATCAGATCAGAGATTTTTTTTACATAAACAGCCATAGCCAGACCAAGACAGATATTGACTAAGCGGGAAATAAAAACCCTGGCAGTAAGAGAAGGCTGTAAAAAGGAAAAAAAGCGCAGCAAAAATCCATCAATAATAAAAGTAAGATAGGGTTGAAAAGCATAAGAGGCACCGTATCCGTCGATAAGAACCTCAGGATCGTCCCCCACAGGAAGTCTTCCATAGTGATAGATATAATCTACGATTTTGAAGCGGTTGATTTCATCGGGCCCATCACCAAAGGGTTGAATAATGGCAAAGGTAAGCATACAGGCAAAGGCTATAGTCAACATAATAATAGTAAGAATATTCTCTTTATTTTGCAGTATCTTCTTCATAAATACTCCTCTTAATTCAAATGAAAAGATCAAAAGACGAATAAATTAGTCTCAGTATAGCATAAAAAGTATATGAGAAGTAGCTAATTTGTGGAAAAGAAGCAGGAAAATTTAGAAGAATTAAATAAAAAATATAAAATTTATAAAATTATACAAAGAAAATTTGTTCATCTATAGGAAACGTTACTAAAATATGATATAATTACGTCAGTAGTTCATCTTATCTGTTCTGAACAGAAAGACATTACGGGTATGTATAAATCGAAGGAGGAAAATCTTATGAGTAAGCAATTTATGTCTATGGATGGTAACACCGCTGCATCGCATTGTGCCGATGCTTTTACAGAAGTAGCCGGTATCTATCCGATTACTCCGTCTTCTACCATGGCAGAGGTGGTAGATGCATGGAGTGCAGGGGGAAGAAAGAACATTTTCGGAACCAGCGTTAAAGTTGTGGAAATGCAGTCTGAAGGTGGTGCTGCGGGTACCGTACATGGAGCTTTACAGGGCGGAGCTTTATCTACAACATTTACCGCTTCTCAGGGCTTG
>SAMEA3663047__coassemble_708_pt1 | contig 12026 bp, 13 predicted proteins | sample SAMEA3663047__metabat2_low_PE_007 | metagenome-assembled genome bin SAMEA3663047 (sample SAMEA3663047) | pig gut metagenome | biome: pig gut; feature: pig-associated habitat; material: faeces | place: France | collected 2012
TCCGCATCCAAGACATACATAGGTACTCCATGAAGGTTTCTCCTTCTTAGGTGTAGGACGTTTCATCTTAACCATAGGAGGAGCAGGCTGCTTCTCACCGGTTCCTAATGCTTCTGCTAACAGAGGCATAATTTCATTCAAATCACCTACAATACCGTAATCACAGTTTTTAAAGATAGGCGCATTACCATTCTTATTAATTGCTACGATGGTAGAAGCATCCTTGATACCCTTTAAGTGCTGAACCGCACCGGAGATACCGCAGGCAATATACAGGTTACCCACAAATTTCTGTCCGGACATACCCACATAACGATTCAACGGTACATAGCGCAAGGTTTCTGCTACAGGACGGGAAGAACCGAGTGCTGCACCTGCTGCTCTTGCAAGCTGCTCAGCCAGCTTCATATTCTTCTTCTCACCGATACCCTTACCTACGCTGACAACTCTTTCTGCCTGAGTAATAGGTGTATCAATAGCGATACCTACATTGAAATCATGTCCATCAGCCTTCAGGTTTTCAACCAAAGCAGCAACCTTCTCTGCTGCTGTTCCTTCTTTCAGGATCATTCTCTTTCTTGCACCGGTTACAGGCTGTTTCTTCTTAGGTGCTCCCACAGCAGCCGCTGATTTAGGCTCTTTACCAAGAATATTAGCAGCAATAACCACTCTCTGGATTTCGTTGGTACCTTCGTAAATAGTGGTAATTTTAGCATCACGGTACATACGCTCTACATCGGTACCCTTCAAATAGCCTGCACCACCATAAATCTGAACTGCATCATTACATACTTCCAGAGCAATATCGGATGAATACATCTTAGCCATAGCTGCTTCCATTCCATAAGGCTCATGAGCTTCCTTTAATTCAGCTGCAGAGTAATTCAGAAATCTTGCACAGCGCAGCTTGGTAGCCATGTCTGCAATTTTGAAGGAAATAGCCTGCTGGAACGCAACGGGCTTATCAAACTGAATACGATCCTTTGCATATTCTACTGCACTTTCAAATGCTCCCTGTGCAATACCAAGTGCCTGGGAAGCGATACCGATACGTCCGCCGTCCAGAGTTGCCATTGCAATCTTGAAGCCCTGTCCTTCTTTACCAAGCAGATTCTCCTTGGGAACCTTAACGTCATTGAATAATAACTGACGGGTTGCGGAAGAACGGATACCTAATTTATCATAGTGATCACCGAATTCAAATCCCTTCCATCCTTTTTCCACGATGAAAGCACTGATACCTCTGGTTCCAATATCAGGAGTAGTTACTGCAAAAACAACATATGTATCTGCTTCACCACCATTGGTGATGAAGATTTTCTCACCATTCAGGATATAGTGATCGCCGTTTAATACAGCGGTGGTTTCTGTACCGCCTGCATCAGAACCGGCATTAGGCTCTGTTAAGCCGAAAGCAGCAATCTTTTCACCCTTCGCACAGGGGGTAAGATATTTCTGCTTCTGCTCTTCGTTACCGAAAGCAAAAATAGGCCAGGAGCCCAGGGAAACATGGGCGGAGAGAATAACACCGAATCCACCGTCTACTCTGGACAGCTCCTCTACTGCGATTGCATAGCTCAGAGCATCCAGCCCCATTCCGCCATATTCCTTAGGGAAAGGAATACCCATCCATCCCTTCTTTGCCATCATCTTAACCTGTTCCATGGGGAAGTGATTTTCCTGATCCCACTGGAAGGCGTAAGGTTTTACTTCTGTCTCGGCAAATTCGCGAATCTGCTGACGAAGATTCTCATGTTCCTGTGTTGTTTTGAAGCTCATAATTTTCCTCCTTTTACATTATATAATCTGTTTTTGTTAAATTACCCGGTTGACTTAATATGTACCTCATAAAAACTTTCATATACGCTTATTCTGAATTTGTCAAAAAATATATGCTGTGGCTGGCCAGTTCATCCTGTAAGTGCTTTTGAATATTGGCCAGCTTTCTGCGAATCCCACAGGCACTTCCGCAGTTACTCTCCCATGTACATTCATAGCCAAGCTGCATACAGGCATTAATCTGATAATCCTCGCCCATGACTTCCAGCAAATCATAAAGACTCAACTGCTTTAAATCATAGCTCAATGAACAGCCGCCATTACTTCCCCGGGTATTATGCACGATTCCTGCCTTGGACAGCTTTGCAATTATTTTATAGGCAAACTGCTGCGGAATCGCTTCCCGTTCGCAAAGAGCCTTCATGGTATGCCTTTGTCCATCCCCTAAGGTTCGTAAAATACGGAGGGCATAATCCGTTTCTCGAGTGATTATCATAGCATGCTTCTCTCTCACATATTTTTTATTACCATACCATTCCTGATAAACTTTGTCAAGATATTTTGTACAAATAGTTTTATTTTTTTCTTCTTTTTTCCTCAAAGTTGCACATACGATTTTAGTCAAAGCAAGTTTATATACGTCAAAATGACTTATGTAAACTTGCTTTAAGATATCACCAAAAGCTTAAAATAAAAAAGGGATAAAGCCTCAATAATTCCATGGACTTTATTCCCTGTTTTGTACATGATATTCATTTAATTTTAAATATTAGCCTGGCATTAATTCGCTCATTTCAAGAATTTCAAAAAGTCTATCTAATTATATCAATTTATAAAAAGTCATACTGTACCAGCACTAATCCCTTCGCCGGAGCCGTCGGACCGGCCTTACTTCTATCCCGGGCTTCGAGTATTCCGGTTATTTCTTCCGGCCTTATCCTGCCTTTCCCCACTTCCATCAGCGTACCCGCACTAATTCTGACCATGTTATAGAGAAAACCGTTTCCTGTCACCCGGATCCGAATTAAGGAATCCTCCTTTTCCACCTGTAGATTATGGATTTTTCTAACCGTCGTTTCTGCCGTACTTCCTGCCGCACAGAAGCTGGCAAAATCATGCTCTCCAATCAGATAAAGGGCGGCCCTTTGCATTTTTGCGACGTCCAGCGGCACATAAGTAAAGTGCGCATAACGCTGCAGCAGAGGATTTTCAAATTCTTCGTTTAAAATACGGTATTCATAGGTTTTACAGGAGGATACCTTCCGGGGGTGAAAATCCTCCTTAACTTCCTCAGAATGTCGGATGCGGATATCCTCCGGTAAGCGCTGATTCAGGGCATAGGAAAATTTATTCCCGGGTATTCTGCTGTTGGTATCAAAAACCGCAATATTGCACAGACCATGTACTCCCGCGTCGGTTCTGCTGGCACCGATAACCACCGTTTCCTCCTTTAACAGAGCGGATAAATGCTTATTCAGTTCTCCCTCTATGGTGGCACACCCGGGCTGAAACTGCCAGCCATGATAGGCAGTACCATCATAGGCCACTGTCAGTTTTATTCTTCTCATTCAGCCACATCCTTTATCCTATCATGATACATCCTGCCAGATAGACGAGTATGACCCCATAGGCCAGCCTGTCTCTTTTTTGGTAAACCAGAGGCTTCATTCTGGTTCGGTTATCTCCCCCCCGATAGCATCTGGCTTCCATTGCCATCGCCAGGTCATTTGCCCGCCGAAAGGCAGAAATAAACAAAGGCACCAGCAAAGGAACCATAGCCTTTGCTTTTTTCAGCAGATTTCCGCTCTCAAAATCTGCTCCCCGGGCAATTTGAGCCTTCATAATTTTATCTGTTTCTTCCATCAAAATGGGAATAAATCTTAAGGCTATAGACATCATCATAGCAATTTCATGTACTGGTACTTTAATTTTGCCTAAAGGCTTCATTAACCGTTCCATACCATCCGTCAGATTGTTGGGGGTAGTCGTCAGGGTCATTACGGAGGAGCCGATAATCAGAAAAGATAAGCGAACCGCCATCATTACCGCCACCTTTAGTCCTTCTTTGGTAATGCTCAGCTTCCATATGCTGATCAGTGTTTCACCCGGAGTCAGAAACAGGTTGAAAATCACCGTTAACAACAGCAAAAAGACGATTGACTTCATTCCCCTGACCATGAACTTAAAGGGTACATTGGAAAGACGAATCATTACCCCCAGAAAAAGAGCGGCTACCAGATAGCCCCATACACTCTGAACCAGAAAAAGGGACAGAATGTAGGCAATGGTCGCCACCAGCTTTACCCGGGGATCCAGTCTGTGTATGACCGACTCCGTCTGATAATATTGTCCTAAGGTAATATCTTTTAACATAAGTCTACTGTTCCTACTTTCTATTTTTAAAGCACCGCAAAATTTCCCGCTTTGCTTCATCAATCGTCGTCACATTCGTATTTACCGCAAAGCCTTCCTTTTTCAGACGATTCATAATATAGGTCATCTGGGGCGCTGCCAGTCCGATCTGTTCCAGCTCATCAGCATGCATAAATACATTCCCTGGTGTATCATCGTATAAAACCTGTCCCTGATTCATCACAATAATCCGCTCCACATACTCCGCTACGTCTTCCATACTGTGGGACACCAGGATGATGGTCATTCCGGTCTCTTCCTTCAGCTTCTTTATCTGCCCAAGAATTTCGTCTCTTCCTTTAGGATCCAGTCCTGCTGTAGGCTCATCCAGAATTAACACTTCCGGACGCATGGCCAGTACACCTGCAATAGCTACTCTTCGCTTCTGACCTCCTGACAGCTCAAAAGGCGAGTGATAGAACTGGTCATCCTCTACTCCTGCTCTTTTCAATGCCTCATAGGCCCTTAGCTCCACTTCTTTTTCCCCCAGCCCCAGATTTTTGGGGCCAAAGCATACATCCTCAAAAACGGTAACTTCAAATAACTGATGCTCCGGATACTGGAATACCAGACCTACCCTGCTGCGAAGCTCCTTCCTGTTATAATCCCTGTCTCCTATATCCTGCCCATTAAAATAAACGCTTCCACTGGTAGGAGACAATAATCCGTTCAAATGCTGCACCAGAGTGGATTTTCCCGAACCGGTATGACCAATAAGGCCAATAAACTGTCCATCAGGGATGACCAGATTAATATCCTTTAGGGCAGCTACTGCCAGCTTGGTATCCGCTCCATAAATATAGTTTACGTGGTCTAAAATCAATGACATAATCTCTTCTCTTTTCTTACGGCAGCTTTATGCCAGCTTCATGCCAAATTGCTGTTTTGCTTAGTATTCACCTGTCTGCCTTATTTTTTTCAATTCTGCCGTCAGCTCATCCATCGTCAAAATTCCCGGTGGCAAAGGCAGTCCGCTCTTTTTCAATTCATAAGCAAGCTCCGTCACCTGAGGTACATCCAGCCTCAGGCTTCTCAAGTCCTCTACCTGGGAAAAAATATCCCTGGGTACACCCTGCATGACTACCTTACCATTATCCATTACATACACCCTGTCCGCATGGATAACCTCTTCCATATAGTGGGTAATCAAAATAACCGTAATTCCTTCTGCCTGGTTCAATGCACGAATAGCACGAATAACCTCTTTTCGCCCATTGGGATCCAGCATGGCGGTAGGCTCATCCAGAATGATACACTTGGGATGCATGGCAATGACCCCCGCAATGGATACCCGCTGCTTCTGTCCGCCGGACAGCTTGTTTGGTGAATGCTTACGGTATTGATACATTCCTACAGCCTTCAGGCTTTCTTCTACCCTTGCCCATATTTCCTCTGTAGGTACGCTTAAATTTTCCGGTCCAAAGCCCACATCCTCTTCCACCACCTGCCCGATAATCTGGTTATCCGGATTCTGAAATACCATACCTGCGGACTGGCGAATATTCCATATATCTGCCTGATCAGCGGTATCCTTTCCATCCACCCATACAGTTCCTTCTGTGGGATAAAGAAGAGCATTCAGATGCTTTGCCAATGTAGATTTACCGGAGCCATTATGTCCCAGTATAGCTACAAACTCTCCCTCCCGGATGTCCAGGTTAACTCCATCCACAGCCCGGAGAATTCCCTCTACATTTCCTTCTTCATCCCTGCGAATATATTCAAATGCCAGATTAATGGCTTTAATGATTCCCATTCGTCCTGTTCCTTTGCTCTGTTAATATATTAACGCTAATCACCCAACCCATTGTACTAGAAAACGTAAGTAATTACAATATATGCACCTTCTTTAAAACATCCATCCCCCATTTTTCTTTACCTTGAGCCGCAGTATATTTTCTAATTCTACATGGAAGCATAATCCTGCGTCAATATGATGAAATAAATTTTAATCTTTAGTAAACAAGACAGGCATGCTATAATAAAAGCACCATAGTGTATAAAATCGACTATCTTGATTCTTCTTTTCGATACACTCAATCAGGAAATCTTATTTCCATGTTTGGAATACTTTATTGCTTCTTTGCAATATACCGACTGATTGACGCTCCAAACCAGGCAGACAACAAGTGAAGGTAAAAATCCTATTCCGAAGATAAGTGCACAGATGGCAAGCACAATGGCAAGAAGCGAACAAATAGTGTTGGTTGCACTATACGCCTTAAATGCACACTTGCCAATTAAAATCTTCTCAGCCTCATCACAACTGTCCATCCATTTCTTTTGGAACTTCGTATCATAGACTGAGGCTGTTTTTTCAGGATTTGTTTTCTTTGCAGCATCCACACATTTTTGCTGGATAATAACCGACTCAATCATAATGGCGAAGAAAGCTGCAACACCAATAAAAAATGACGAGGTATTTTCCCCGTTTTCAAAAGCAGCAAAACCGCCGGAATAAGATGCTGCGATAAGAAAATAAGCAATAATAAGGGCGGCACTGGTGAGCCAAATTATGATGGAAAGTTTTTCATCAACAGTATCGGAGAGCTCTTCATTCTCGCCATCCCATGCGGAGAGCAGCTTTTTTGCTTTTTTATAGAGCAAAACGGAAACAACCGGCACAATGATTGCTATTGCCAACATCAGCCGTGGTGCAATATACGCTCCAAATAACTCTCCTACGGTTTTCATACTGCTCGACAGAGTATTAAGACTGTATTTTGCAGAGAAAACTCCTATTGCTCCGCCAACAATTAAGCTAATTACCATAATGAGTATAAATTTCGGCATTGCCTTAAGATTTGCTTTCCTGATTTCATTATTATCCATTTTCTTTTTCCTCCTGTAAATAAAAAACATCTTCTACCGTAACACCGCATACTTTTGCAATCGTCAGGGCAAGAGTGACAGATGGTGAATAATCGCCTCGTTCAATAAGGCTGATTGTCTGCCTTGATACACCACACAGACGTCCCATTTCCTGTTGATTGACATTCAGTGCGGCTCTGCGTTCCTTTAGACGATTTCTCAATACCATAAAATTCCTCCTTTCGACAACCTTATTTGTCTTATTGACAATTTTTATTGTCATTTTGCATTATAATATTGTCATTATACTTTGTCAATAGATTTTATAAATTTGTTTTTTGGCACAAAAAGACAGCGTAAAAGGCATTTTGCCTTCTACGCTGTCTTTTCTTCTCCGCATCGCCCATTGAGTTGTATTTCTTTGATATTTTCAAATTACTTCCTTATGTGACGTTGACATTTACTGTATCTCTTTTTGAATTACTGTTTACTCTTATACTAATTCAAGTACAACTTCCATAGCAGCATCACCTTTACGCTGCCCAATTTTAATGATTCTGGTGTAACCACCCTTACGATTAACATATTTAGGCGCGATTTCATCAAACATCTTCGCTACCAGGTCAACCTCTTTTCTGTCACGCTTCTTACCAGGATTCTCAACTACAGGATAAAGAACACGCAAAATCTGTCTTCTTGCATGAAGTCTGGAAGGTAAATCCTTCTTAATTTCCTTTTCCACTTCATCATAAATGGTCACTTTCTTGCCATCAACTACTTCTTTTACTCTCTTACCATCCTTATCCTTACGGGGAACCTTAGCAGTGACCTTAACGGTCTCAAAGTTGTCTTTTTCCTTTACTGCTAACGCAATAAGACCCTCAACCTGTTTCTGTACTTCCTTAGCCTTAGCCTGGGTAGTAACGATTTTACCATGATATAACAGATTAGTAACCTGGTTTCTTAATAATGCTTTTCTCTGAGAAGAAGTTCTTCCCAATTTTCTGTATTTTGCCATTTTTTAATTCTCCATTCAAGAATTCATCCGGCCACGCTCTTTGGACTTACTTACCGAATGAGGGAGGCTTACGCCCATTTTCAGTTTCATTATTCCAGCAGGTACACACTCTTCGGTTTTACCACACCTGCCTCCTATTAGGGCTTCATACCTTCAATTAAACAAAATCTTTGAGATTTTCCAGAAGGAATGCAAGCTACCATATATGGCTTGCATTTTTAGTCCTCACTGGGAGTCAATTGAAGCCCTAATTCCTTTAATTTTGCCAAAACTTCCTCTAAAGATTTACGGCCCAGATTACGAACCTTCATCATATCTTCAGAAGTCTTATTCGTTAATTCCTCTACAGTATTGATACCGGCCCTCTTTAAGCAGTTGTAGGAGCGGACAGACAGCTCCAACTCATCAATGCTCATTTCCAGAACCTTTTCTTTTTCGTCATCTTCCTTCTCTACCATAACTTCTGCAGTCTTGGCATTTTCAGAAAGGTCGATAAACAGGCTTAAATGCTCACTGAGTACCTTTGCAGCCAGACTAACGGCTTCATCAGGCTCAAGAGTGCCGTTGGTAAATACATCCAGAGTCAGCTTATCATAGTCGGTAATCTGGCCCACACGTGTATTTGCCACCGTCAGGTTAACCCGTTCAACTGGTGTATAGATAGAATCCACTGCAATCACACCGATTGGCAGTTCATCGTCTTTATTCTTGTCAGCGCTTACATATCCTCTGCCTTTGGTAATGGTAAGCTCCATATACAGCTTACTCTCCTTGCCGCCGCTTAAGGTAGCAATTACCAAATCAGGATTCATGATTTCAATGTCCGGATCTACCTGAATATCGGATGCTCTTACCACACCCTCACCTTCAAACTCGATATAGGCTGTTTTGGGTTCATTAGTCTCACTATTATTTTTAATAGCAAGACTCTTGATGTTCATGACAATCTCGGTAACATCTTCCTTCACACCAGGAATTGAACTGAATTCGTGCAATACACCTTCAATTTTCACCTGGCTAACTGCTGCACCTGGTAAAGAAGAGAGCATAATTCTTCTTAAAGAATTACCCAATGTAATACCGTAGCCTCTTTCTAATGGTTCCACTACAAATCGGCCATACTTTTTGTCTTCAGAGATTTCTTCAACCTCAATATTTGGTCTTTCAAAATCAAACATGCAAATACCCTCCTTTACGAGCAAACTATACTACTTAGGCTTATTTAGAATATAACTCGACGATAAGCATTTCATTTACAGGAACGTCAATTTCTTCTCTGGTAGGAAGGTTCTTAACAGTACCCTTGAAGTTTTCCTGATCTACATCAAGCCATGCGGGAACCAAACGTCCTGCTGTCACTTCAACGATATCTTTATATCTCTGTAAGGATTTGGATTTTTCTCTGATTTCAATTACGTCTCCAGCCTTAACTAAATAAGAAGGAATATTGATACATTTTCCATTTACTAAAACGTGCTTGTGTCCAACAACCTGTCTTGCCTCTCTTCTGGTTCTTGCAAATCCCATTCTGAAAATAACGCTGTCCAGTCTGGACTCCAGAATGGTCATCAGGTTTTCACCAGTAAGACCGGTCATCATTCTGTCTGCTTTTTCGTAGTAGTTTCTGAAAGGTTTCTCAAGAACACCATAGATAAATTTCGCTTTCTGCTTTTCTCTTAACTGAAGACCATACTCGCTCATCTTCTTGTTTGCTCTTGCATTGCTTCTGTTTGATTTCTTATCATATCCTAAATAAACAGGATCTAAATTAAGGGATCTGCATCTTTTTAACACAGGAACTCTATTTACTGCCATCTTAAATTTCCTCCAATGATTGTTTACAGTATCCTCCCCAGGGAGGCATACTTTCTTCCAACAAAATATAAATTATAATTATAACAATAGCAAAGCAATTATCGGTAATTATACACGACGACGCTTAGGGGGACGACAACCGTTATGGGGTACAGGGGTTACGTCTCTGATACTGGTTACTTCAAGTCCACATGCCTGAAGGGCACGAATTGCTGCTTCACGTCCTGAGCCAGGTCCTTTTACAAAAACATCTACTGTCTTAAGTCCATGAATTAAAGCTGCTTTGGTAGCAGTTTCAGCAGCCATCTGTGCTGCATATGGAGTAGATTTCCTTGAACCTCTAAAACCAAGACCACCGGCACTTGCCCAGCTTAAAGCGTTACCTTCAGCATCTGTTAATGTTACGATTGTATTATTAAAAGAAGACTGAATATGTGCCTGTCCACGTTCAACGTTTTTCTTAATACGCTTTTTTGTTACTTTTTTTGCAACTTTTTTAGCCATTTTAAACTAACCTACTTTCTTAACTTGAATCTTTACTTGCTGCTTTTTTACTAATGCTATTTTCTAAAAAGAAATAGTTTGATATATACTATTTCTTGAAGAAAAAATAGTCTCGTTTATGCTATTTTTTCTTGTTTGCCACAGTACGCTTGGGACCTTTTCTGGTTCTTGCATTGGTCTTTGTCTTCTGACCACGAACCGGAAGTCCTTTTCTGTGACGAATACCTCTGTAGCATCCGATTTCCTGTAGTCTCTTAATGTTCAGCGCGATTTCTCTTCTCAAATCACCTTCTACAGTCATTGTTTTATCAACAACCTCAGCGATTCTCTTTACTTCGTCATCGGTCAACTCTCTAACACGAGTGTCGGGATTAACACCAGCCTCAGTCAAAATCCTGTTAGAGCTTACTCTGCCAATTCCGTAGATATAGGTTAAACCGATTTCCACACGTTTTTCTCTAGGTAAATCAACACCTGCGATACGAGCCATTTACGTTTCCTCCGTTTTCCTTTTTTGTTAATCGTTACTAATTGATTGGGGTAAAAGCTTACCCGGCCGGACATTAATCCGGCTTATCCGATACTCGGATGCTGTTTTCTTTTGAAAACAAACTGCACCATTTGTGTTACATTATTCTCGGTATCAAAAAGTAATTTCCCGTACCACACCTGCTGTACGTTCCATTATCTTTACTGTGCCTTTTCATAACGGGACAGTGTATCTTAAATACCTTCCAGTATTATATATAGAAAAAACACATCCTGCTTCCACTCAAAATAATGCGACAGTCAATTCATTATGGTCATTTTTAAATGAATTATCCCTGTCTCTGTTTGTGCTTGGGATTTTCACAGATAATTCTGATTGCTCCCTTTCTTTTAATAATCTTGCACTTTTCACAAATTGGTTTTACTGATGATCTGACCTTCATGTTTACACCTCCTTGTTTCTCCAAAAGGAAAATGCCGCTTTGCCTGCAAAATCTTCCTCTTACAAATACAGACATTACTTCCTTTTATAAAAAGACCGTTTTACAGTATATCATGTAAAAAGCCACCTGTCAAGCCAGAAAAACAATTTTACCACAGCACCCCCATTGAAGCTCCAAACTGCCATGCTGCTTAAAAATCTGCTTTTCTCACCTGTCAGGTGGCTTATGAAATACCGCAATTTACTTTCTACTTATCTCTCCAGATAATTCTGCCTTTGCTTAAATCATAGGGAGATAATTCCAGAGTGACCTTATCACCAGGTAAAATACGGATAAAGTTCTGTCTCAGCTTACCGCTGATGTGAGCCAGCACCTTGTGTCCATTTTCCAGTTCTACCTGAAACATGGTATTAGGTAATTTCTCCACTAGTGTTCCTTCGATTTCAATAACATCGGACTTAGACATTCATTTTCCTCCTGTATCACTTTCTTTCCTGAATTTAAACTTCTGTCAAAGACAGTTTTCTATTGCTTTTTTTGTAAACTCTTCCGATAAGATTTGAGTACCTGCCTTATTTTGGGGTCAAGGCACTCTTCCTTATTTTGAAGTCCTTGGGACAGTGCATCATCTGAAAAATATTTTATCAGTTGAATATGCTTCTTTTTCTTTTTTTTGGGTTTTGAAATGCTCCGGCAGCGATCATCTGCCAGCCAGATATACTCTCCCTCTTCTCCAACAATCACATAGACCTCAT
>SAMEA3663047__coassemble_774_pt1 | contig 11483 bp, 9 predicted proteins | sample SAMEA3663047__metabat2_low_PE_007 | metagenome-assembled genome bin SAMEA3663047 (sample SAMEA3663047) | pig gut metagenome | biome: pig gut; feature: pig-associated habitat; material: faeces | place: France | collected 2012
ACAATCTTTCATATGAAACCTCACACCATATCCAAAACACAATTACCACCTCAATCACTATGAGCGTCTATTTACTGGTCATTTAGTGGTCATTTACTGGTCATTTTTCTATATAAATGACCACTATTTTTTCTCATAATGTATTTGTGCTCCTTTACCAACACATTTAATTAAATTATCATCTGCCATTTTGCTAAGCACATTTCTTGCTGCTCCTCTGGATTTATATCCACATAACTGCATTACTTCCGATGTTGAGATTGTACCATTATCTTCCAAGTATTCTAAAATCACCTCCACCTTCGGCATTTTTTTCTTTTGTGTCGGTACAACCTCATTTTGTTCCTCAGATGGTCTATAAATATTAACTCTAAAGCTCATCCCTAATTCAATCAATTCCGGTTCTTTCAAACCATATTCTTTACATTCTTCAATTACTCTCGGAATTCCTGATCCCCATTGCTCAATCAATTTCATTGCAGAAAAAGCTGCAGCAATTGCTCTATTTCTCGGACGTGATTGGCCTGCCTTAATATCCTCAATTGACAGGCCACCAAATAACATTCCTGGGGAAGTTATCTCTATACGATCATCAAAAATTGCAATCTGTACACATCCCTCATCAAGATAACTACGATGTGTTACTGCATTAACTATCAACTCTCGAATACTATCCACCGGAATTTCATAAGAATATACCCGAACCAAGCCTTTAATTTTAGCCCCTAACTTAATGTTTCGAAGCACAAATTGATAAGCTTCATCTATCTGCCTATAAATAGGCCCTGTATATTCCTTCTTATCAATGAAAATGCTCCTTGTTGTACCTTTAAATACTGCACATTGAATTTTTGCCTGTGGAAAATCATTTTCTGCCAACAACACAAATGCGTTTGTCGGCAAAATCTTATTTTCCTGCTTTATTAATATCCCCCATGACAATAAATTTCCCTGTGTTACCTCTTTTACAGATTTTCTTTCGTTCTCTGTCTCACAAGCTGCAAGAGCACACTGCTTCATGTCCTCGCACAATCCTGTGATTTGTTCTTCTGTGACTTCGTGACCTACTGCATAAGTTTGATCAAAATATTTATTCGCTCCTTCAAATTCTAATTCCTTCAATTGCGTACTATCTGCATGTCTTGAACTTCCATTTGTCCTTATATATGTTCCGTTTTCCTTACCTTCTGACACAATATAATAAGGTCTTTGTTTTCCAGGATAAACCTCAATTACTATTAATGTTTTATCTTCTATACTCTGCAATGTTATATTTGGAATAATCTGCGGTGTACACGTATCAATTATTGCATTCATAATTCCATCCATAATCTGGAATACTTTCTCTTTTGGAACTCCCACAATTTCCCTCGTTTTGTCAGAAATTCCAATAATAATTTTCCCGCCAGCAGTATTCGAAAAGGCAACTACTGTTTTCATGTATTTTTTGCTATCTGCCGGCAGCTCCTCTTTAAACTCTATTGTTTTAGATTCTCCTGCAATAATTTCTTCTAAGCTCATTAAAACACTTCCATTTCTCTTCATTTTATACCGCTTCTATCTCTTACAAATTATATCAAACCGCTTGCATTTTACCACTGTTTAATAAATATACACATTACAAGTAGTTCAAATAAAGTTCTCCATCCTCTGCCAATATTTTATATTCTCCAATTTCAAATTCTTTGTATTCTTTCGACGATGAAATATACTTTACTTCTGTTTTCAGTTCACTTACTTAATCCCAGAATTCCCTTAAATCCAAATTCTCATCATTAATATGCTTCTTCAAATAATAAACCAACATATACTCTGAAATCATGTGCTTGTCTTCTATATGCATTTGATTTCGTTTGTCTACTGCAATATAATAGATTGTAGGCATCTCTTTTGGACTTACATATCTTGTAGCTTTTTCAAAGATAAAGTCCAAACTTCCGGGGGGGAAACAAATTCTTGATGTTTTGCAATTTGGTCAGAATAGGCATTAATTAATCTCCTGAATGTTCTTCCATACGCTTTATCTATTTCATCAAAATAATGATTGGTTCTCCATTTTACCTCTATTATCAACACTATATTTCGGGACATGTCATAGATAGCACAGTCAATATCGCTTTCGATTTTATCTCCTGTTTCATTAAAAAATACATATTTTCTTGTTTTTCCTACGGCAACATTCTGCGCACCTTTTAGTAGCTTATCTATGCGTTCTTCTGTTACCTTTGATATTGTATTCTCTCGATTTGAAATTTCTATGCCTTTAGAATAATGCCCATTAATAATATTAAATTGCCAATCATTTACTCTTATCAAAGATGGTACTGTTATAATAATATCTTCTTCCACTTCAAACAGAGGGAACTCTAAAACATTGGAATTTCCTTCATTTATCAAGTAATCAATTATTGTCTGCACTTTATCTCTTCTTAATCCCTGACCTTGCAAATCTCATCAATACTCTTATTTTTGTTAAGTAAAAGCAGTATCTCGCCAGAAAAAGTAAATACTCACTTTGTTTTTTGACACTTATTACACTTTTGCCTTTTTCTTAATCATATATATTGCTGCTAAAGTAACTATAACATAACCTGATAGTGCAATAATTGATGATTCAATTCCAAATTCTCCACCAGTGAAAGCAAAAACTTTTGAATCAAGTACATATGTCATAACCGAATATTCATCTGCCTTTTCGCTTATTGATAAGCCACCGCCAATAATTAAAATATTCCAAAGTGAATGAACAATTCCGCTGTTCCAAACAGAACCACTTTCAATAACAATCATTGAAAACATTATTCCCACCATTGTTCCTGCAATAAGAACCAACAGGCTACTTATAATGGAAAAGTCCATTCCTATAATATGTACTAATCCAAATATAACTGATGGAATTAATACAGCTACTTTAATATTCCATTTCTCTTTTAACAGATTTAGAATGACTCCACGAAAAACCATTTCTTCAACAAAACCAGCGGCTATGCCTGTAAAAACAATACCAGCGCTCAGTGTTGAAAAAATCTGATTACTATTCATTCCAGAAGAAACATACTTTCCAGAAAAGAAAAAAAGATAAACTGCTTTTACTGTCACAGGTAATAATACACTTACAATAATCCATTTAGCTTTAATTAAAAACCTTGGTATTCCCAAATTGTCCATTTTTGTTTTGAGTAGTCTTTTTGAAAATAATTTTAATAAAGCAAATGCTAATCCAACATATATAATTCCTGCTATAATATTGCATATACCCTCTGGAACTTTAACCAAAACAAACAAACTTGCCACTAACTGAGCTAATATTTGGGCTACTATCAATACAATGATGGCTCCTAAAGCTCCTCCTATCGTCTTTCTTGTACTCATAAAATTCTCTCCTCATTATTGCAAAAATTTACTGCCAACTCAACAAATTCCGATTTCAGCTACGTTTAATTTCTTGTGCCTACATTCCAACTATTTTTCTGATAGTACTTGCCGTCCTAATTGTTAATTTGTTGCTGATACTCCCACTCGCTGTTTTTGACCACCAGTTTGTCTTTTGATAATCTTTTCGACTGAATGACCAAAATATCGCTTCTTTGTAGTCTTGTATCTTTTCCAATTCTTCTTTCGGCTCTCCGATTTCATTGAATACATCAGCAAATGTAACTGGCGGCATAATAAAAATTAGATTATCATAGATTTCCTTATCGTCACTTCCCCACCAATCGGGAGCATTGTGTAAAATGTCCTCAAGTTCTTCTTTCCCAATAACAAAAACAGGAATATCTAAATCAAACTGACTCTTTATCGTCATCACAATCTGTTTTGTGATACTCCCTATATCATTTTCATCACTCGAAAAAATCACGTTGCCGCTATTCAGATATGTCTTAACTTCTTCATACCCTAATCTTTCAACGCCTTTTTTCAGTTCAGCCATTGTTACCTTGTTTCTTCCGCTTATATTGACACCTCGCAAAAAAGCAATATATCTTTTCATATCCACCGGCACCTCTACAATTCTCTCAGTTTCATACACTTTCTTAATGTCCCGCAGGGTAGACATAAATACATTCTCGATTTTCTCAATCTCCACTTCATGCGCCCCGGGCTTTTGAGCGTTCATAAACTGTATATCCTGTCTTGCTTCCGCCCGTTGCAAAGGTCTGAAATCGGCTCTCCGAGAGTTCCGGGTAAAGAACTTGAAACGCTGTCTGCTTCCCGAAATTCAGAAATTTTTTGAAAGTCCAGAGGGGAAGAAAGGATTTGAAGAATGGAAAGCACAGAGGACAAAGGAAACAGAAAAGAAAAGGAGCGTATGACAAAAGCGGCAGTATCACTCACGATACCGCCGCTTTTGCTTTAGTACTAAAGATATACTAAAAATCCGAAACCGTCCCCGATTGAAACCCAGTTCGGATTATCATTATCTGGTGCTGGTGGCCGGACTTGAACCGGCACAGGATTGCTCCCGAAGGATTTTAAGTCCTTTGCGTCTGCCTATTCCGCCACACCAGCTTAATGGATGGAGAAGGATTCGAACCTTCGAAGGCGGTGCCAACAGATTTACAGTCTGCCCCCTTTGGCCACTCGGGAATCCATCCATATGTCAGGCTTTAAATAAGTCTGACAACGTCTATTTATATCATAGTCCTATACAAAATGCAAGAGGTTTTTTACCGGCTCAGGCTTGTATTTCAAAATGATTCCGGAAGTTTTAGGAAGGGTAAGCAATACTCTTCCGGAAATAACATGGTATTTCTCTTTTCCATCATCATAGCCGCTTTCCGTAGTCAGCATCAGCCTTTCCATAACCGCTTCCATAGGAACTCCCAGATACCAAACCGGGATTTCATGAGTAACTTCTTCCTCTCCATTGTTCAGAAGAATCAGGCAGCACTCCTCCTTCTTCATTCGTCCGTAGCCGATAACATTATGCTCCGACAGCACAAATTTAAGAGAACCACTGACCAGCTCCGGATTATTTTTATGAATACTAATCAATGCCTTATGGTAAGCAATCAGCTCCTTATCCTCTCTTCCCCAGGGATAGGTTCTGCGATTATCCGGGTCGGTAAAACCACACAGGCCTGCCTCGTCTCCATAATAAATAGTGGGGGCACCTACCCAGGTCATCTGAAACATTACCGCCTCCCGCATCACAGCCTTATTCACCCCTTCATTAGCCGCCTCTGGCCCCAGAGTGTTGGCTCTTCCAACCTTTCGGTTGGTTCTGGTTAAAAATCGGGAGTGATCATGGTTAGACAGCTCATTCATCGCCATCTGCAGAGAGGAATTTGCAAAATGGGTACTGTTATACTGCATTGCTCCCCAAAAATTTCTGGCATTACCCAGCATATCCGCCCGATAGTCATCACTGTGTTTTTGCATACCCGTCAAAAACCATGTAATAGGTTCCATAAAAGCATCGTAGTTCATTACCGTATCCCACTGATCTCCCTGAAGCCAGGGGGAAGGATCTCCATAATGCTCTGCAAGAATAATAGCTTCCGGGTTTGCACTCTTCACCGTTTTTCTGAACTCCCTCCAGAAATTATGATTAAATTCCGGGCTGTGCCCCAGATCCGCTGCCACATCCAGACGCCATCCATCCACATTATAGGGGGGAGAGACCCACTTCCTGGCAATATAAAGAATATAGTCATGAAGCTGTCTGGATTCCTCGTAGTTCAGCTTGGGCAAAGTGTCATGCCCCCACCAGCCATCATAGCTGTCATTATAAGGCCACTTATCCTTTTCATAAAATTGAAAAAAGCTGTGATAAGGGCTGTCCTTATCGATATAAGCCCCCTTTTCATAGTGCGGGGTATTCTCATAAATACGCTCTCTGTCCAACCATTTATTGAAAGAACCACAATGGTTGAATACACCGTCGATAATCACCTTAATTCCTCTTCGGTGCGCTTCTTCCACCAGCCTGATAAAGAGTTGGTTACTGGCTTCCAGATTAGCCTTATTGGTTACCCGGTTAATATAGAGGCTGGCATCCTTATTTTCCGTCTGATCCGGTCTTAAAAGCTCCCCTTCTTCACAAACAATCTTCCCGATATGGGGATCAATATTGTCATAGTCCTGGATATCATACTTATGATTGGAGGGAGAGACAAAGAGAGGGTTAAAATAGATGGCATCAATGCCCAGATCCTCCAGATAGTCCAGCTTATCCAGTACACCCTGCAAGTCCCCTCCGTAAAAGGTTCTTACATCCATAGCTGCGGGATACTGATACCAGTCCTCAGCCTTAACCGTCTTCTCTCCTATGTATACATATTCATTGGTCTGTACGTCGTTAGATGGATCTCCATTGTAAAAGCGATCCACATATATCTGATAAATCACTGCCCCTCTGGCCCACTTAGGAGTTTTAAAGCCGGGAATAACAATGAAATCATACTGCAGATCCTCTGTCTTAGCTACCCCCCGCACATCATAGTAGCAGGTAAGCCTGCCCGTCCTTATCTCAAAGTGATAGGTAATCTTTTCATTATCCAGCTGATACTCCAGCTCATAATAATCAAACAGTCCATCCGAGGAAGCCTTATTCATCAACTCCTTCTGCCCCTTACAGACAAAGAAAACATGATCGATATTGTTCTTTGCTGCCCGGAAACGAACCTTTATCCGGGAATAGGGATTGGGTTCACAAGGAATTAAATAATCCTCTGTGGTATCACTGAACAGTGCCTGCTTGTCCAATAGAGGCCGCATACCGTTAATATAATACTGCTGCCTTTCCATTCTTGAAAATCGGTTATAATCCATGCTTGCCATAAATAAATTCCTCTTTTTTTATTACAGCTGTTCAGAACACCTGCATTCCTATTATAGCACATTTTTTTGCAAGTAAAAAGGACAGCAAGGGGATTGCTGTCCTTCTTAGAGAAGGTATTTCTTTCTTATGGGGTATAGCAAAAAACTATATAATGTATTGGGGGGTTACAAATAGTATAATACCAGAGGTTCCCTTTAGGGTAAATACCAAGTTTGCACAAATATTACAAAAGCATATGCGTTTTTTTATCGCTTTTAAACAAATAATGCTTCAAACTCTTCTCTTGTAATCTTTTCTTTCTCCAGCAAAAGCTCAGCACAGCTGTCCAATACACTCCTATGCTCCAGAATGATCTTCTTTGCTTCTGCATAGCAGTAGTCAATAATCCCCTTGACTTCCTTATCTATTTCTCCGGTCATAAACTCACTGTAGGCTCTGGTATGTGCCAGATCCCGCCCAATGAAAACCTCTTCATCATCATTGTCATAGTTAATCATACCTATGGATGCTGACATACCGTATCGGGTTACCATCCGTCTGGCCAGCTTGGTAGCCTGCTTAATATCTCCAGAGGCCCCTGTAGTCACATCATCAAAAATAATCTCTTCTGCAATACGCCCTCCAAAGGATACCATAATATTCTGCATCATCTTACCTTTGGTCAAAAACATTTCATCTCTTTCCGGCAGAGGCATGGTATAACCGGCTGCTCCCACTCCGGTAGGAATAATGGAGACTGTATACACCGGTCCCACATCCGGCAGTACATGGAAAAGAATGGCATGACCGGCCTCATGGTAGGCAGTAATTCTTTTTTCCTTATCTGAAATAATGCGGCTTTTCTTCTCTGTACCAATTCCTACCTTAATAAATGATTTTTTGATATCCTCCTGTACCACATAGGATCGATCATCCCTGGCTGCCTGAATCGCCGCCTCATTTAACAGGTTTTCCAGGTCTGCTCCGGTAAAGCCTGCAGTGGTCCGGGCAATCTGCTCCAGATTGACATCATCTCCCAGAGGCTTATTCTTTGCATGAACCTTTAAAATATCCTCCCGGCCTCCTACGTCGGGAACCCCGACTGCCACCTTACGGTCAAAACGTCCCGGGCGAAGGATTGCCGGATCCAGAATATCCACACGATTAGTGGCTGCCATAACGATAATTCCTTCATTAACACCAAAACCATCCATTTCAACCAATAGCTGGTTCAGGGTCTGCTCACGCTCATCGTGTCCGCCTCCCATACCTGTACCCCGTCGCCTTGCTACGGCATCAATTTCATCGATAAAAACGATACAGGGGGAATTCTTTTTCGCATCTTCAAACAAATCTCTTACACGGGATGCACCTACACCTACAAACATTTCCACAAAATCAGAACCGGAAATACTGAAGAAGGGGACTCCTGCCTCCCCTGCTACAGCCTTGGCAAGAAGGGTTTTTCCTGTTCCGGGAGGACCCTCTAAAAGCACACCCTTGGGAATCCTGGCTCCCACTTTAGTAAACTTGCCGGGATTTTTCAAAAACTCCACAATTTCTTCCAGCTCTTCCTTTTCTTCCTTCAGACCGGCTACGCACTGAAAATTGATTTTGTTGTTTTCACCGGTGGACATTTTGGCCCGGCTTTTACCGAAATTCATCATCTTTGCATTGGCACCGCCACCGTTTTGCATATTCAGAATATACATCAAAAACAGTCCCACTCCCACTGCCAGCAGCAGAGGAAGACCATAGGCTGACAGCCAGCTCTCTCTGGGAATATCCTTTACGATGGGATCAATCCCATAGCTTCTTAATACTTCCTGAATCTCATTTACATCCGTTACATAGATGGTTTTGTATTCCCCACCCTGCAAAAGAAGTTTGACGGAACCTGTAGGTGCCTCCTGATTGGGCTGCACAGTGGCTGTTACCACCTTGCCTTCCTCCAGATCCGTAAGCAATGCTCCTCTGGTATAGCTGTTATCCGTCCTTTTCATGCCCTCATAAAACATCATGAAAAAGATGACTGCTAAAATCAGAAAAAACATAAGATTAAAACCTTGTCTGTTTTTTGTCACAAATTACCTCCTCACCTATTCCTTATCCAGCTCTACTACACCGATATAAGGAAGATTTCTATATTTCTGTGCATAATCAAGTCCATAGCCTACTACAAATTCATCAGGAATTTTAAAGCCGGTATAATCCACCTTCACCTCCACCACTCTTCGGTCAGGCTTATCCAACAGGGTACAAAGGCGCAGGCTGTTGGGTTTTCTGTCCTTGAGCATCTCCATAAGATAGCTTAAGGTTCTTCCCGAATCCACAATATCCTCTACCACCAGCACATCCTCTCCGGTAATGGACTCATCCAGGTCCTTGATGATCTTGATAATTCCACTGGACTCCGTTCCCCTGCCGTAGCTGGAAATAGCCATAAAATCCATTGATACAGGCACCGTAATTCTTTTGGCCAGTTCACACATAAAGAAAACGCCGCCCTTTAATACGCAGATTAAATGAATCTTTTTGCCGGCATAATCCTCGCTGATTTGTTCTGCTATCGTCTTAATTCGCCTATCCACTTCTTCTTCGGTCAACATTACACGTACTTTTTCTGCCATTTTTCCCTCCAGATTGTCATTCGTACACACCTGTTCGTGTGCCCGGTTACTTTGTAATATGCACTGATGCGGTGACCCGGTACCCATAAAATATGGTTTCCCTCTGCAATAACAGGGAAGCGGTCACGCAGGGGAGCCGCAATTTTTTCCTGAATCATATATTCCTTCAGGGATTTTCTCTGACCTGCTCCATTAATCGTTAAATAGTCCCCCTGCTTTCGATTACGCAGAGTAAGACAGTTATTTATTTTATCATAATCAAAGTATTTCGTATACTGATTTTCTTCTATTCTTCCAACTTTTTCCTTTTCTACCAGGTCAAGCTCCAGCCGCCAGTCTTCTCCAAAAGAAAAACTTCCGGGGACAGTGAGTGTTTGGTATAAAATCTGTTCTTTCTTTTCTTCCTTTACCTGTATTCTTAAAACCGTATATTCCTTAATTCCTTCCAGACCTCCCGGCAGATCCGTTTTTCGATAGCCTTCTTTTTGGGTCAGCCCAAGCAATGCTTCCAGATGGACGCGGCCCACATCCTTTCGTCCCCTTCCAGCTTCTTCCAGTGCCCACAAAAGAATCTGCTTCTGCAAAAACAGCGGGTATCTCTGCCACCTCTCAAGGTCTATGCTGACCGTCACTGCTCCCTTTTTTTCCTTCCCTTTTATCGTACAGCATTCCTTCGCTGCTTTCCCTCTTTCTTCCTTTATATAATCCGTCAGTTCTGCCATATCCAGAGCGGTCCGGGCAATATGGCGGGTGCTTCCGAGGACAATCTCCTTCTCCGCATAAGGTAAGATATGGTTTCGGATTTTATTTCTGGTATAAGTATCCTCTCCATTGGTGGAATCTATACACCAGGGAATACCCCTTTCCTCCAGCCAATCCTCGATTTCCCTGCGGCTTATTTTAAGAAGAGGCCGGATAATTTCTTCCCGCACAGGGCGAATTCCTGACAGCCCCCAGATTCCGGTTCCTCTGAACAGGTTAAACAAAAGGGTCTCCGCACTGTCCTGCATATGATGAGCCACCGCAATCTTTCCTGAACCGCAATAAGCTCTTACCTCCTTTTTTTCCTCCTCCCATTGACTGTCCTTCCACAGATTCAGGACTTCCCGAAAGGCCTCATATCTTGCTTTCCTCCCCGCTTCTTCCAAAGACAGCTTTTCTTTCCCGGCAAGCCGGGGGACATCCTTTTCATAGAGAAAAAAAGGTACTTCCAGCTTTCCGCAGAGAGCCTTTACATAGTCTGCATCCAACTTTGCCTCTTCACGAATCCCATGATTCACATGGACTGCTGCCAGTCCAAAGGGTATTTTTTTCTGATACTCCCACAGCAAAAGCAGCAGGCATACGGAGTCTGCTCCTCCTGAAACGCCTGCTACTACCCGGTCTCCCTGATTAATCATATGCTGTTGTTCCATAAAAGCAAAAACTCTGTCTTTCATTCCTTCTGTCCTCCCGCTGCCTGGCGATAGGCTCCTTTATCTAAAGTAAATCGTACCATATTCCTGAAAGAAAAATCAATCTTTCTGTTCTTTATTTTCCCAGATACCGATAACCAGAATGGTCATATCGTCACGAATTCGTCCCTGCGATGCCTGAATCACATATTTCATTAGATAGCCCGCCATTTCCCCAGGCCTGCGATATGGCATTTCTGCTACCAGCTGCTTCAAAAACTCCTGTCCTTCCCTGGTGTGGAGGCTGTCCGTAATTCCATCACTGAAAAGAAAAAGATAGTCTCCGTCCATCAGCATCCGGCTTGTCTTACATGGCTCCAGGCTGGGGAATACCCCAAGGGGCAGGGAGTTGGCAGGAAGCTCCTCCACATAGCCATCCCGTTTAAGCAGCGAAATTGCTGCTCCTATCTTTAGAAAACCGGCCTCTCCCGTATGAAGATTAATCTGGCACAGATCCATAGTAGACATATTTTTATTTTCTCCCCCCATAACCAGAGAGTCGTTAATCAGCTGCAAGGCTAATTCCTGGGAAAAGCCGGACATCAAAAGCTTTTCCGCCATGTCCAGCACCAGCTCACTGTCTGCACAGGCCTTACTGCCGGATCCCATTCCATCCGATAAAAGAGCGAAAAACTG
>SAMEA3663047__coassemble_931_pt1 | contig 10283 bp, 8 predicted proteins | sample SAMEA3663047__metabat2_low_PE_007 | metagenome-assembled genome bin SAMEA3663047 (sample SAMEA3663047) | pig gut metagenome | biome: pig gut; feature: pig-associated habitat; material: faeces | place: France | collected 2012
ACCACAGCGGAATCCGAAGCCCAAAGCAATCGAGGTTTCCGGCTCATACTGAAGGGCTGCGTCATTCAGCTGAAGCTTTTCTAAGGCATCACGCAAATCCGGATATTTTGCCCCGTCTGCCGGATACATACCGCAATATACCATGGGATTAACCTTCTTGTAGCCCGGTAACGGTTCCTTACAGGGATTGGCTGCGTTGGTAATGGTATCGCCAACAGCCGTATCCTTTACGTTTTTGATGGAAGCCGTAATATATCCTACCATACCCGCAGCCAGCTCCTCGCAGGGGATAAACTGTCCCGCGCCAAAATAGCCTACCTCCACCACCTCTGCGGTAGCTTTTGTTGCCATCATCTTAATGGGCGTTCCCTTTTTAACTCTCCCCTCCATAAGGCGGCAAAATACGATTACTCCTTTATAGGGATCGTACAGAGAGTCAAAAATCAAGGCCTGTAAAGGATTCTCAGGGTCTCCGCCCGGAGCAGGAATTTTCTCCACAATGGCCTCCAGCACCTGATCAATGTTAATTCCGTTTTTGGCACTGATTAAAGGTGCATCCTGTGCCTCGATTCCGATGACATCTTCTATCTCTTCAATAACCCTTTCCGGCTCGGCACTGGGTAAATCAATCTTGTTGATCACAGGAAAAACATCCAGATTATGATCCAGTGCCAGATATACATTAGCCAGAGTCTGTGCCTCAATCCCCTGTGCCGCATCCACCACCAGAATGGCGCCGTCACAGGCAGCTAGGGCACGGCTTACTTCATAGTTAAAGTCCACGTGTCCCGGTGTATCAATCAGGTTAAAAATGTATTCTTCACCATTTTTCGCCTTGTATACGGTACGCACCGTCTGGGCCTTAATGGTAATTCCTCTTTCTCTCTCCAAATCCATATTGTCCAGAACCTGGGCCTGCATCTCTCTTGCGGTAAGTAATCCGGTCTTTTCAATGATGCGGTCTGCCAGGGTGGATTTGCCGTGGTCAATATGTGCCACTATGCAGAAATTACGAATCCTGCTTTGATCAATTCCTGACATGGTTTCCTCCATTTCTTTTCCTGTCTGTAAAAATATCTCCGGTCAATTCGGAGCGTTTACTCGGCTCTACTATACACTATTTTGGAGTCTGAAACAATCTTTTTCTTCTGTCCTGGTGCCTCTTTCCTTTTGTCCCTTTGCCTTCATCTCCTGCCATCTATCCCTTTCCGGACAGAACCTTATCCAGAATGTGAGCCAGAGGTTCCAGTGCATTATGAATTTCCTGTACGGTATTGGTCTGTGCCCCCAATTCAATCAGCAAAGTTTTAGGCGCCACATGCATATTGTAGCGGTAGGCTCTTAAATAAATGTTTCTGGCAAAGCCGGGATAGTATTCATCACATAATACCTTCATCTGGAAAGAAAAGGCCAGATTTTCCTGTAAATATGGATTTTCCAGATAGGGAATCACTCCCTGTTTTTTCGTTCGACTGAGCCCGTTAAAAAACATTACCTTAGCAGTAGGCCTGCCTGCCACCTGAGTAACCAGTCTGGTTTCTTCTGCCACAGCATCCCTATGTAAATCGATTACTACCTGCACACTGGGATTATCTTTTAACAGCTGTTCAATGGCCGACAGAGAATTGGAGTAAGCATAGTCTCTTTTTTCCACATCGTACTGCCCCTTATGATGAAGTACCTTATAGCCATAGCCCTCCAAAAGAGCAGTCAGAATATCTCCGGCCCCTACAATGCTGGTGGAAGCATCCCCTGGTATACTGTCATCTCCCGCCTTAGAGTCTTTATAGCCTTCCTGGGAATGGGTATGATAAATCAGAATCTGTGGTCCAGCTCCCTGCTTATCAATAGTACAGTCCAGCTCCTTAAGGGTATCCAGCCGAAATAGTTCAGGAACAGCCACTGTTGTGGAATCTACAGTGTAAAAGCCCTGCAGCAGCTTATCCATATCCTGATAATTTTCCCATAAAATAAACTGACTCTTTTCTCCTGCCGCCACAAACTTATCTGCCTCTTCTGTACCCGTATCCTCCTCTGGCAGCTCTCCTTTCTCTTCACCTTCCCCCTGGGCCAGCTTTTCCTGATATAATCGATTTTCCTCCTCCAGCTGCTTTAATGAATCCTCCTCAGGATAAAAATAGGGGTCGCTTAAGGAAAAAGGCAGCCCGCTTTCCTGCATTCCGGCTTTGCGTTCCTCAAAAAAAACAGGCTCACTGCCTGCTAACAAGTCCATTACCACCGACTGGCTGTCTACCATTTTCTGCCCTAATTTTTTCACTCCCTTCTGCAGCTGACTGGTGAAAGGTATCTCTTTAGCTCCAGCTGTCTCTTCCTTTTCTCTTCCCCCCTGCTTCGTTTCTTCCCCAATGGCAGACCAGAGAAGAAACAGTATCAGAAGCAGGAAAAACCATTTACTTATTCGTAAAAACCTTCGTTTTTTGCTCATAGACAAGTATATGTTTTCCCCGTTTCCGATATGCGTCTATTCTTGTGTGAAGGTCATGTTCAGTGCCTCTGCAAGCGTAAAACTAAGCCGTTTAATGGTGGCATCAATATCCTTTGCGGTCACATACATATTATTGAGTTCCGCTAAAGACACACTGTCTCTGGCCCTTAAAAAAATGGCTTCCTTCATTTCTCTGTGCATTCTTTCCAAAGCATCCCCCACGATGGTGGCTGCATCTACCACCGTAGGAACACCCATAGCAATTACGGGAATACCTAAAACCTCCTGGGTGATGGCGTTGCGGTGATTACCTACCCCGGAGCCGGGATGAATTCCGGTATTACTGATCTGTATGGTACGATTAAGCCTTTTTGTACTTCTGGCGGCCAGGGCATCTACCACAATCACCACATCCGGCTGCGTCTGGCTTACAATACCGGCCACAATCTCTGCCGTCTCCATACCGGTCTTTGCCATAACCCCCGGAACCATACTGCTGACCATTGCCGTATTTTCCTTGAGAAAAGCCATTTTTCCGTATTCTTTAATCATATGCCGGGTAATACATAAATGCTCCACCACCTCCGGCCCCAGGGCATCTGCCGTCACATCCCGGTTTCCCAGCCCCACAATCAATACAGAAGGGACATCCTCCGTTTTTGGCAGCAGCTCCTTTAGCTGATTGCTGATTTCCTGTGCCACCAGACGGTGCTGCTCTCCTACATCACTGTTTTCTCCCATTTCACTAAGCTGAGGTACTTCCAGAGTTACATAGGTTCCCATAGGTTTTCCCAACATTTTGGCACCGTTTTTTGTGGTAATCTGTACTCTGGTTACATGAATTTCCACACCCTCGGTATCATATTCCTCTACAATCACTCCACGAAGGGCACCATTGGCATCCTCCACAAATTCTCTGGCCTCCAGAGCCAGATCCGTCCTCACTTGAAAATAGGCCATAATATCCTCCTGGTTTTCTTTCATTCTTTTATCATATTTCCCAATTTTCTTTCATTTATGTATTGACAATCCTTTCCTGCTGCCCTAAAATAATATACGCGTGTTTACATCAAATCGTCCGTGTCCGGCTTGGATGTAACACTTACTTTTATTGTGACATAAGAAAGCATTTAGGAGGTGTAAGTCTTGGCTAACATTAAATCTGCAAAGAAAAGAATCTTAGTAAACAGAACAAAAGCGGACAGAAATAAAGCAATCAGATCCGGTGTTAAAACTTCCATTAAGAAAGTTTTTGCTGCTATCGATACCAAGGATAAGGCTGCTGCACAGGCTGCTTTATTAGAAGCTACTGCTACTATTGATAAAGCTACCAGCAAAGGAGTTTATCATAAGAACAATGCTTCCAGAAAAGTATCCCGTTTAGCTAAAGCCGTTAATAAGATGGCCTAGTCTGTTATTTTAATAATATGAAAAGACCCGTACCGTCAACGGGTCTTTTTTATTTTCTTTTTTAATTGTAAAACAGATTCATCACAATAGGTTAAGGTATCTGTTTTCGCCCTCTTATCCTTCTCTTCGGTTAACATCCTCCCTTAAGAGCGTATAGCCAGTGGCAAAAAGAGGGATGAACATCAGCATTCCTGCTACACCGAACAGACTGCTTCCCAGACTTACTGCAACCAAAACCCATATGGAGGGTAAGCCTACTGAATTACCCACTACTTTAGGATAAATCAGATTGCCCTCCAGCTGCTGGATAATCAAAAACATAATCACGAACCAGACTGCTTTTACCGGATTGTCCACCAGAATCAGAAAGGCCCCCACAAAGCAGCCAATAAAGGCTCCCACAATAGGAATCAGGGCGGTAAAGGCGATCAACACACCTATCATCACCGCATAGGGCATTCCCGTCAGGGTCATGGCAATCACGAACAGTAGCCCAAGAATCACCGCCTCCGTACACTGCCCTGTAATAAATTTGGAAAAATTCCGATACAAAAGACCCGATACATACAGAATCCTTCGCTGTGTCCTCTCCTTACAGTAGGCATGGATGATTCTCCTTAGCTGACTGCCCAGCTTTTCCTTCTGGCTTAAAAGATAAATAGAGAAAATCAGTGCAATAAAGCCATTTACCACTCCCCCTACCAGACTTCCCGCTACAGAAACAGTGGAATTTAGGATACTGCCCACACCATTTTTCAAAAAATTGGCTACGGTCTTCAAAATTCCTTCCCAGTTCAGACTTTTATATTCCAGATTTTCCAGCCAGGCAAGTATTTCCGGATAATCTGCCATAAGAATCTCTGCCTGATTCAGCGTTCTTTCCAAAAACAGCGGAATTTTCTGCCCCAGCTGTGTCAATGTCCTGCCCAGCTGGGGAACCACAGTTAAAATCACCAGCACCACCACTGCTGCAATAAACAGAAAAGACAAAGCTATACTAAAAGTCCTTTTAAATTTCTCTACCCTGGGTGGAAGCCTGTTCAGCCATTTTTTCTCCAAAAAAGTCAATGGAAGATTCACCACAAAGGCAATGCATGCCCCAATCAAAAAGGGCTTTACCATACCTATAAGCCCCATTCCCAAAGATAGAAGGGCAGTAAAATGGATAACCCCCAGACAAACCAGCGCAGCAAATAAAATCAACAGCATAATTTCTTTATTACTACGTTTCTTTTCGTTCATATTTCCTCCATTCCGAAGCATAGCAAATCTGCCATGTGTAAGCCCGGCATATGCCCTAGAAATTCTCTTCACGCAGTACCCGGCACAAAAACTCCCATGTCCGGCCTACAGAAGCTATACTCATGGTTTCTTCTGTTGTATGAATATTCTTCATATCCGGGCCGATGGAAACACAGTCAAGCTCTGGAATTTTCCCCAGAAAAAATCCACATTCCAGACCTGCATGAATGGCCTCAAGCTTCGGCTCCTTTGCATACATCTTTTTATAAACCTCTGCCATCCTGTCTCTTAAGGGTGAGTCCTTACGGTAGGCCCAGCCGGGATAATCGCCGGAAACCCTGCAGCTTCCTCCAAGACTTTCGGTGAGGGCAAACAGCTTTGCCTTTAAGGCATATTTTGCACTGTCCAGAGAGCTTCTCAAAGAAAAGCCCAGAGATATCTTCTCTTCGTCACTGCTCAAAAGCCCCATGTTAAGAGAGGTTTCTACCAGTCCCTCTACTTCACCACTGTAAGCCTGTACCCCGTCAGGCATACAGCCGATCAAGGCTGCTGCTTTCCCGGTTTCCTCCCTGGTCAGGGTTTTGTAGCTTCCAGGCTCTCCTACTCTAAGCTGGCAGAAGATTCCCGGATCTTTGACCGCATATTCCTGTTTGATAAAACCATCAAATTCTTTTACAGCCATCTCCAGCGCAAAGGGATCTGCCACCAGAATCTGTATAGCGGTCTCCCGACAAATGGCATTGTCGGCCAATCCTCCTTTAATATCCAGAAGCCGCATGCTTACCTTTTCCTTTGCATGAAGTAAAAATCTTCCTGCAAGCTGATTGGCATTAGCTCTTCCCTTATGAATTTCCGCCCCGGAATGGCCTCCCAGAAGTCCGCCAATATGCACCTTACAAAGAATTCCCTGTACCTCTTCTCTTTTTATGGGAAGGCTGCAGTCTACCCGCATTCCCCCCGCGCAGCCGGCAAGGAAAATCCCTTCCTCCTCTGAATCCAGATTGATCATTCTCTTTGCCTTACAGTGGGATAAATCGATGGCTTTTGCCCCCAAAAGACCAATTTCCTCGTCTACGGTAAATACACACTCCAGGGGCGGATGTGCCAACTCCTCACTGTCCAAAAGAGCCAGCTCATAGGCTACAGCAATGCCGTCGTCGCCTCCCAGGCTGGTGTCCTCGGCCAGAATATCGTCTCCTTCTATCTTGAGGCGAAGCCCCTCTCTTTCCATATCTATACTGCTTTCAGGCTTTTTCACTGCTACCATATCCATATGGCCCTGCAGCATAATGGGTTCTTTTGTCTCATAACCAAAGGAACCATCCTTCCAGATAATCACATTGCCTGCTTCATCCTGCATATACTTTAAATTTCTCGTTTTGGCAAATTCCACCAAATACCGGCTGATCCCGGCTGTATTGCCGGAGCCGTGGGGAATAGCACAAATTTCTTCAAAAAAAGTAAAAACCGATTTTGGTTCCAAATTGGATAAAATCCCCATAGTTCCTCCATTACACTTTATTTTACACAATTCAGGATGGCTTACATCTTCTCAGGAGCATCGAAGCCTAACAGGTCAATACAGGTTTCCAAAATATCCAGACACAGACTTAACAGGGCAATGTAACCAGCCCTTTTTTCCTCATCCTCTTCTCCCAGAATTCTGGTTTCATGATAGAACTTATTGAAGGCATTGGATAAATCGTAAATATAGGCACACACCTTATGAGGTGCAATTTCTGTGGCCGCCGCCTCTATCATAGTATTAAACTTAGCCACTTCCATGACCAGGCTCTTTTCGCTGTCGCCGGCTATCTCCTTCAACTGTGCCTTACTTACGTCCCCTCCCTGCTCCTGATACTTTCTTAAGATAGATTTAATCCTAACGATAGTATAGAGAATATAAGGGCCGGTATCTCCTTCAAAGGAGGTAAAGCGTTCCACATCAAAAATATAGTCCTTGGAGGCCTGGTTGGATAAATCTCCATACTTTACTGCCGCCAGGGCAACCTGACGGGCTGTCTTTCTTGCCTCGGTCTCATCCACTTCCCTGTTATCGGTAATCTTTCTGTACATTTCCTCATCGATTTCCTTAAGCAGATTCTCCAGACGCATTACACCGCCCTCTCTGGTCTTAAAGGGCTTTCCATCTTTGCCGTTCATGGTGCCAAAGCCCAGGAAATACAGTCTGGTGTCCTCCTTAACCAGTCTGGTTTTTCTTGCACATCTAAACACCTGCTCAAAGTACAGATCCTGCCGCTTATCCACCACATAGATTATGGTATCCGGCTTAATCACTTCCATACGCTCCATAATGGTTGCCAGATCAGTGGTATTATATAGAGCTGCCCCATCGGATTTAAGGATCATGCAGGGAGGGATTTCTTTGGTATCCGTTTCTTCCTTTACCTCTACTACCAATGCTCCCTCACTTAAATGAGCATATCCTTCTTTTTTCATATAATCCACCATGCCGGGAATTCGGTCATGCACATCGGATTCACCGTTCCAAAGATCAAAATCCACCTTGAGATTGGCATAATTTTTCTTCAGATCTTCCACAGATACGTTCAAAATGTGCTTCCACAGGGCACGATAGCCGGGTACACCGCTCTGCAACTTAAAGGTGGCCTCCATAGCTTTTGCCTTATAGTCCGCATCCTCCTTGGATTTTGCACTGGCAGTAGGATATATTTCCTCCAGCTCACCTATGGTAAAAGGAGGCTCCTTCGGGTATTCTCTGGTATAGCTTTCATCAAAATAGACTAAGCCCGGCTGACGCTCTTTCACCTCAGTAATAATCAGCCCCATCTGCAGCCCCCAGTCACCCAGATGAATATCTCCGATTACCTTATGGCCCATATAGCGCAAAATCCGCTTAACGCTTTCTCCAATGATGGCAGAACGCAGATGGCCTACATGTAAAGGTTTAGCCACATTGGGTCCGCCGTAGTCAATAATAATGGTTTCCGGCTCCTTTGCCCCCTCAAGGCCAAATTTCTCATCCTCTCTCATTTCCTGCAAATAAGCGTTCAGAAAGGAAGGCTTAACCTTACAGTTTAAGAAGCCCGGCAAAACTGCTTCCACGGATGAAAATACCCTGCTGTCTGCCAGCTGACCAGCCACATCTGCAGCAATTACTAAAGGAGCTTTTTTGTACTGCTTAGCTCCCGCCATGGCTCCGTTACATTGATATTCACATAAATCCGGACGGTTGGAAAGGGCCACCTTTCCCAAAGCGGCATCATAGCCTGCGGCCTCGAATGCCTGCTGCATTTCCTCCGAAATCAAATCCAAAATTTTCTTCATTTTCTCCTCCATTACCGGGTCTGATTTACCCTCTTTTTCTCACTTTACAGACTGGTTTTACTGTATCATATTTTGCCCTCCTTGGAAAGGCTTTCCACTTTGGAAAAGATACATCCACAGAAATTCTGGCGGTATAAATCATACTTTCTGGAAAGAGCAATGCTGTTTTTGTATCCATCCCGTTTCTTAAAATCGGAGGGAAGAAAGCTCACTCCATATTTTTCCTCCAGTGTCTTGCCGATAGTATTGATCTTCTCTGCATTTTTTAACGGGCTGATGGTGAGCGTCGTGGTAAAATAATCGAAGCCTTCTGCTTTAGCCTTCTGGGCCGTTTTTTCCAGTCGAAGCCCGTAACAGCGAAAACACCTCTCTCCCCCTTCAGGACATTTTTCCAAACCCTTGGCAATGGCATAAAAGGATTCAGGCTGATAATCTTCCTCTATTATTCCTATAGGAAAAGCAGGTTTTTCCTGATTTAGGGCGTTAATCAGCTTTTTTTGCTCCGTGGCCCGTTTTCTATATTCTTCCTGCTCAGAAATATTGGGGTTGTAATAATATACCGTAAGGTCAAAAACTTCCTGCAAAGGAACCAGCACACCGCTGCTGCAGGGTGCGCAGCAGCTATGAAGTAGAAGCCGCTTTCGCTCTCCCTTGAAGGTGCCGATTATTTTTTCCATTTCTTTATGGTACTGGGGTTTGTTTTGGGTCATCTTTTTTCTTATCCTCGTTTCCAGATATGCCGCTTTACGGCATCATATTCTTGTGAAGAACACTGCTTCCTGCTATATCATAATTTTTTTTCTCAGAATAATCAACACAAAAACAACGGTTATCCCTCTGGATATATCAAATCAGATATGATAGACTTATGTTAGTTAATACTAACTATGTTGCAGGAGTATCCCATGTACTATCGAAGCCCTATTGAGCAGTCTGCCGGGCAGTATTTAAAAGGTCACTTGATGCCAAAATTATGAACTCAAAAATATCTTCTTTCGTGTTTGCTATGGGGAAATTTCGTATCAAGGTAACTCTCTGTTCATCAGATGAGGCTTACTGAATTTTCATAGAAAAGTCTTTAAGCAAATTTGCACTTTGAGTTCCTCTTAATTCATATCCGCAAGAAGGACATGTTGAAACAAATGCCCCTAATACTTCGCCACAATTAGGGCATTTGTGAATCTGTCCCTCATAAACAGTTTTTCTTTGGGGCGTAGGATTCTCGCCATTTACTGCCTTTCCGCAGTTTACACAAAACTTTGCTTCCTCTGTAAGTTCTTGTCCGCAGTTAATACAAAATGCCATTACTATTCGACCTCAATAATTTGTTTTTATTAACACTGTAGTTATATATATTTTTCTGGTTCAAGAGGGCACTTCTCCATACAGGAAGAAAAACCAACTCCATTTGTCCCATCTAACAAACTGCATTTCATACCTGATTTACAAAGTTATTTTCGCCAAGAACTTGCGATTTTTAGGCAAAAAAAGAGAATAATCAGTTCAACATACTTGCTGTTACCAAATTATTCCCTTCTTGTTTTTATTTTAAGTTTCGTTTTCTTCCTCTAATAACTTTAATAATGCAGAAGGCTCACATATCTTAACGGAAGATTTTGCATAGTCTTTTACATTTCTGGTTACTATACAATCCATTTCTGAACGAATTGATGTTTCCACCATAATAGCATCTTCATAATCGCCAATTTCAGAAGATATTGCCTTTCGACAGTCTAAAGAAGTAGTATCCAACAAATGAAACAAAGTGAAAAGTTTACTCAAAATCTTTCGTGTTTCTGAATCACTATGTGTTAAACGATGTGTCAGATAATATATATCTGTAACTGACTTTGCAGTAATATAACCCTCAAATTGC
>SAMEA3663047__coassemble_937_pt1 | contig 10187 bp, 13 predicted proteins | sample SAMEA3663047__metabat2_low_PE_007 | metagenome-assembled genome bin SAMEA3663047 (sample SAMEA3663047) | pig gut metagenome | biome: pig gut; feature: pig-associated habitat; material: faeces | place: France | collected 2012
AATATGCGATATGGGAAGATTATGTGATTATCTACAAGGTGGGAAACGAGTATGTAGAAATCTATCGTGTGGTCAATCGGTATCAGGATATTACAAGGATTTTTGATTGAATAAATATAGGATTGGGTTGTTACAGGAGAAAGTATGTTTATATTAAAGAAAAATGCAAAGAAATTCGTTTATACAGACTTAATGACGATAGCGTCTGTGGAAGAGCAGAGAATAGATTTAAAAATAAAGATACCAAGGGAAAATATAAGAATTTGCGTCATTGATGATGAAGGTTTTGATATTAACATGTTGTATGATTTGGGTTATAAGAATATTCGAAAAAAAATTCAATTTGAAAGCATAGATGAATATAAGGACTACGATATAATATTATGCGATGTAGAAGGAATTGGTAGTAATGTCGACATTGATAGGCAGGGATTGGCAGTGGCAGAACAAATAAAAAACGTTTATCCTGAAAAGGTTGTATTATTATATTCTGGTAAAAATATAGAAACTTTCGGGGAAATGCCAAAAGTTATAGATGGATATTTAAGAAAGCAATCATCAATGAGTGAGCTGGCGAAAAGTTTAGATACTTATTACAGAAAATCAATTGATCCGATTAATGTTTGGGAAAAGACAAGAAACGAAATGTTGAATAACAAAATTTCGACTAAAACAATAGCTTTTTTAGAAGATAGATATTGCAGATCGTTGCTTGAAAATAAAGAATATTTATATAGTAATACAGATATGCAAGACATAGAAGGGTTCTCAATAGAAAATATTACGAAATACATTGAAGTATTAGCAAAAGTAGTTGAAATTGTATGGAGATTACATAAGGATGTTTAATCAGTACTCAATAGAGAAAAAAGCGTTGACCATATCAACAGAAATTCCATATTTTTGTGAAAAGTATTATTGTGATGAAACAAAAAAGTGTAGAAGATATTATGAAAAGATGTCTAGAGAAGAATATGCTGATGGATTATATCAGTGTCCATATGGATTTAGTTGCTATAAAAGCAATGGAAGAATTTATAGTTGTTTAATTGTAGTAGGGCATTCTGACTTGTCAAAAGTAAATGTACATTTAAAAACATATAAACAAAATATAAAAGATTTTTCAAACTATACTATTAATCAATTGCGAACGATAATAGGAGATAATGAAGAACTAGAGCATAAACAAAAAATATTACGATTGACAATACATGATTTGAAAAATATGGCGAAACATTTCATGGATTTAACGGAAAGCGTAAAACAGGATGCAGATTTATCAAAGAAGATAGAGCAAGATGATGAACTGTTTTCTGCAATTGAAGGATATAGTTTAATACAGTATCGTTTGGATTATCATGATCAACTCTTAAATAATGAGGGGATTTATGGGAATGAAAAAAGAAACATTAATTTTCATAAGATGATAATGAAGTTATCCAAGTTGATGCAGTACAGGGGGCATAAGAAAGATGTGTCTATAGAATTTCATGGCTATACTAATAATAAATTTTGGTGTAGCCGAGATATGTATTTGGCTAGCTTTATTTTTATCGAAAATGCAATAAAGTATGCAGAACAATTTTCAACAATTAATATTTATTTTAACGATAGGGGAAGGAATACAACAGAAGTAAAAATAATAAATACATGCAAAACTATCTCAGCTTCTGAAATGAAAAAAATATATAATGATGGTTTCAGAGGTGGACAGGCTCAGGTGACTTCAAAAGGGAGTGGATTGGGATTGGGACTGGCCAAAAAGATATGTGAAAGATCAGGGGTGAAACTAATGACAGACTTTCATGAAACTGATTCAAATAAAGGGGAGTTTGTTGTAGAATTAAATATTCAAAAAGAGATGGTTGAGAAAATATAGATTGTTAGAGAGTGTGAGATTGATAACAGAGACATGATAACAAATTGATAACACCATTCGGTACAGTTTATGGACTTAGGACAGTGGAACACATGTAAAAACAAATAGAACCATATTTTCTATACAGAAATGTATAGTGACAAGAACTTATTTGCGAGTTTGAATAATGAAAGTGTTAAAGGGCAAAGTAAATTAGCCTGAAAGGGCAAAAATGTTTAGTCTCAACAAATGAATAAAAGAATGGTAAATGACCTTGATTCATAGCCTGAAAAGGGCTATCGTCAAGGTCATTTTTCATTATATTATTCAGGTGTTTCGCCTTGTAAATACAGCGTTTCAGAGATTATTGCTGATAGTGGTATCTCTATAAATAACATGATTATATGATTCTTAATCATAGATAATATGGTTAGAGGTTGAGGATAAACATTTTTGCCTTTTCAGAATAAAAGTGTTTGCTCTATAACATAGTAATATTTGTTCATGTTGCTTTTGGGAAAACTTTAGAAATCCAACAAATGCAGTAAATACAATGGTTTGAAGCTATTATATAATCCCCAGAGTGTATGTTTTTGGGAACTTTTTGGGGATTTTACCGTTTTTGGGAGATTTTTGGGAAGTTTTTGGGAACCACATCAGAGTTATCTTTGGAATGTAAATAATACTAACAGAGGTACTGCCTGATGAGAAAAAAGAATTATAAGGGTCGTTGTGAGAAACGAAAACTATCTAAGTGTGTGGATGTATGTAAAACATATGATGCTATTCAATATGCCTATGCAGATGTGTTAGAAGCTGACAACGATATTATTGAAATCAGATGTAATGTTCAGCTGGAAGGCTTAGAATTTACATCCAATTTTGCTTGCTTAAAAGCAAATGGTGAGTATATGGTTCGGGAATATGTATATCGGAGATTACTCACAAAACCAAGAACAATGAAACTATTGGAATGCAGTAGAAATTACTGGATGGTTACTAAGAATATTACAGATTGGGGGTTGGGTATAGATGAAGAAAAATGATTTGTTAATCAAAAATGATAAGGTGCTGAGAATTATTCAGATTCAAGAGAGCCGATTTTTAGTCATTGATTGCGTTAGATTTACAATGCCAGTTTGGGTAAAAGCTATTGATATAGCTGATTATGTAGAGTAGGCAGAAGAATTGTATTATCAGGATATGAATTTTGAAGTATTAGAGGATGAGCATATACCGATAAGAGATAAAAGCACTATGTATCAGTGTTATTCTATGGTCATATTCTTTTGCTTGAACAGCTTTTTGGTATAACTCATAAAAATTCCCATGCATAGAATAGATCTTGCCTGCTCTATTGCTTAAATAAATAAGTGAAAAATCCTATTTTTCACATTAACCACTTACATCTTTTGTTTAAAAGAATTGCACCATGACTATGTGGGTATTTCTACTACTATCAATCACAATGGATAAGACGAAAAATTTGCGGGATGTAAATGAATTTCCTTTATTGGCATGGTATAATAATGCTGTCACTTAGGGCAGCATGAGGACTAATATGGGAGGTAAATATGTCAAAATTAATATCTATGATGAATATTGGCAGGGAAATGGAAAAAAAGCTGATAAGTGTTGGAATTGATTCTCCTGAGAAACTTATTGAGCAAGGTACTACGCAGGTATTTTTAAAACTGAAGGAGATATATCCCCAGGTTTGTCTGGTACATTTATATGCATTAGAGGGTGCAATCCATAATACTGGATTCAACAGCCTTTCGGAAGCTAAGAAAAAGGAATTAAAAGAATTTAGCGACTTTTTAAAGAGGTAATCAGGTTTATGTAAATCAAAGTGGGAACAATAATTCTTGACTGACAGCAGGAATCGTAGTAACCTTAAAAAGAATGTAAATCACAGGAGGTGAAAATCATGGACAGTTGCGATAGTACGGGAAGAAATATCATCTACGGGGAAAAACAGCATGAGATTTTAGCGCAGCCTTCCATGGGATTCATTTAGACTACGCTTTTTCATATTGCTTTTTTATACCACCGTATTTGATAATTCCTATACTTCACAGCGGGTAACTTGCAGATTCGCTTTAGGAAATATTTGAAGCGGTGTATTTTTATGCCTTTTTGGCAGGATAGTAAAGGAGCTGGGTATGAAAAGAGAAGTTTTAAAAGAACCGAATTATGTAGAAGAACTGGTAGAGATTATCCGTAATGGACTTGGGAAAAAGCAGTCACTTGAGCCTTTGTCTGATTATCATGATAATGATATAGCCAGGGCACTTGAGCAATTATCGAAGGACGAAAGAATAAAAGTATATTTAATACTGGGGGCAGAGAAGGTTTCTGAAATTTTTGCTTACATGGAAGAACCTGACCAGTATTTGAAAGAGCTTCCCATTGAGAAGGCAGCAGAGGTCATTTCCTATATGGATTCTGATGATGCGGTCGATATACTGGAAGAAATGGACGACTTTACCCAGGAAAAGCTGGTTCAGCTGATGGATGATGAATCCAGCAGGGATGTAAAGCTGATTCGTTCTTATTCTGATGAGGAAATTGGCAGTGCGATAACCACTAATTTTATTGAGATAAAAAATAATCTGACCATCAGGCAGGCGATGCATGAACTTATCAGACAGGCTGGGGAAAATGATAATATTTCGACTATTTATGTGACCGATGACCAGGGTTATTTCTATGGAGCCATCGATTTAAAGGATTTGATTATTGCAAGAGAAAAGGATTCTCTTCTGGATATTATTTTTACATCATATCCTTATGTAAGGGATCATGAGCGTATCAGTGACTGTATTGAGAAAATTAAGGATTATGCAGAGGATTCCATACCCGTTCTGACAGAAGAAAACAGAATCATAGGCATTATTACTGCTCAGGATATTGTCGAGGTCGTAGATGATGAGCTGGGTGAGGATTACGCAAGGCTGGCTGGGTTAACTGCTGAAGAGGATCTGAAGGAAACGACAAAGGAAAGTATGAAAAAAAGGCTGCCCTGGCTTATCGCTCTTCTTTTCCTGGGAATGGCAGTATCTTCAGTCGTAGGTATTTTTGAAACGGTTGTGGCGGCTCTTCCTATTGTAATATGCTTCCAGTCTTTAATCCTGGATATGGCCGGTAATGTTGGAACGCAGTCACTGGCAGTTACGATTAGAGTTTTGATGGATGAAGAGCTGACTCTGTCACAAAAACTTGGCCTGGTGGTAAAAGAGATGAAGGTTGGATTTTCAAATGGTTTGTTCCTTGGTATTCTGGCATTTGTTTTTGTGGGATTATATATATGTTTTTTAAAGCATATTCCTATGGGGAATGCTTTCCTGATATCGGGATGTGTAGGAATTGCGCTGATGGCGACTATGATTATCTCAAGTATGGTTGGAACGCTGATTCCCATGCTGTTCCATAAAATCAAGATAGACCCGGCAGTAGCTTCCGGGCCGCTTATTACGACGATTAATGATCTTGTAGCAGTAGTTATTTACTATGGGCTGGCATGGATATTATTGATTAATGCAATGCACATGATATAATGAAGCAGGATAAACAGGGGAGGCTGCACAAAAGACTGTGCAGCCTCATTTTACCAGCGGGTTTTCCTGTTTTTTGTAAATTTTATGCTGTTCTGAAATAGGGCTGATCAATTAAAATTCTTTCCTGCCCATGATGACTGTACTGATGTTAAGGGATATGAGAAAAACGATGATGGATAATACCAATATGGTTATCATCAGCATTTTTATGCTCATTGAAGATAAATTGTTAAGCATAGAAATCAAATTAATATTGAATATTTCCAGCGTTTTGACCATAATGAAACCGATAAGATAAATCAGTCCGAATGCTCCCAAAATGGCGATTCTGCCTTTTTCGCTGCCAAATTTCAAGTGAAAAGGAAGCATAACTGCTAATATAAACAGCAGTATCGGTAAAACCCACAGGGCAGAGACCAGTGTTTCAGCTGTCAGAACATGATTTTTCAGCACCTCGGTAATAAGAGCAAAGATTGTTGTGAACAGCCATGAGCCTCCCAGAACGATAAGACCAAATACATATTTCTCTACTACATATTCTTTTCTGCTGATTAGCAGTGAAAATAAAAAGGCATTCCCGTTGTCAAATTCATCATAACTGATAGAACTCAGAGTAAACAGAGAACCGATAAATGTCATATACCAGATGACAAACGCTGAATTCTCCAGAAAGACGGTTATTCCGATTGCCATTGGGACAATAGTCATATAGAAATTTTTTTGCCCTTTCATTAGTTTAAAATCTTTAATCAATAAGCCTTTCATTATTCAACACCTCTTACCATCATCGTGATTACTTCATCAATATTACCTTTTTCAATCGCTGTTTGCGGATAATTATCCATATAGTATTGCCTCTGGTTGGTCAGGCAGCTATATCCGTAGTGTTCTTTTTTGGTACGGATAATATATTGCTTATCCAGGTCGGCATATGCTGCAAAGTCAACTTTTATCAGGGCATAATCACTTAATAAAACGTCGGTATCTTCGTGCATAATGATTTCTCCATTATGTATCATATAAAGGTCATCACATAAGGTTTCCAAATCGCTTGAAATATGGGAGCTGATTAGAATAGAGCGTTCTGCATCTTTCTCCATAAATTCTCTCAGTATTTCCAGTAATTCATCTCTCGCAATGACATCCAGACCTGCTGTCGGTTCGTCAAGAATTAATAATTTAGCGTTATGGGAAATGGCTACCAATACTTTGAGCTTTTCCTTCATACCAGTAGAAAATTCTTTGATCTTCTTATTGCATGGTAATTGGAATCTTTGTATTTGTTCCATGAAAAGGGACGGATCAAATTTTTCATAGAGATTATCCAGTATTGGAATAATATCATTGATCGTCAAATATCCGCTAAAGCCGGAATCGGACAGGACAACACCTAAATCCTGCTTATCACAGGCATTAAATTGTCGAAGGTCTTTTCCAAGGATATTGACCGTCCCCCATCAATGGAAATCAGCCCAAGGATTGCCTTGAATGTTGTGCTTTTTCCGGCACCGTTTTGACCAATCAGGCCTGTTACACAACCGGGCATAATTTCCAATGAACAATCTAATGAGAAATTCTTATAATTTTTTCTTAAATGTTCAACTTTCAGCATAATCAACCCTCCAAAATCAATTCAAATAAACTTCTGATGTCTTCATCGCTTATTCCGCATCTTCTCCCTTTCTGAATGGCCATTTCCAAATCGGCTTCTACCTCTTTTCTCTGCTCTTCCAGCAAAAGCTCTGTGTTGGCTGCTGTTACATATGTACCTTTTCCATGGATCGTTGCAGTGAAGCCCTCGCTTTCCAGGCTATCGTATGCTTTCTTGACCGTCAAAGCACTGATTTTAAGTTCTTTTGATAAAGTACGTACCGATGGCAGATTATCATTTGCCTTAAGGTCACCATTGCGAATAAGCATTTTAATCTGGTCTACTATCTGTTCATAAATGGGAACCATAAGTGAACTGTTTATAATTATCTTCAATTCCACATTCCTCCTTGAATAAAAACAGTATATAACAGTGAATAACTGTTGTCAAGTGTTATATACTGTTTATTAAAGCTTTTATGTAATGAAAGGCAGTTGAACAATTAAAATGGGAGAAATATTTGGTATGAATGGGGAAAAGGATAGGTTGAATAGAAATATATTTGCTATTATAATTACAGTAACAGTTGAGAGAACATAAAGTATGTGAGTTATAGCAGATTATTGCAGAAAAGAAAGGAGGAAGAAGTATATGATAGGCTTTTTCTTAGGAATGCTGTTTTTATCATTTATGTTTTGGCTCGGGTTTAAAGTCACCGGTGCATTATTGAAGGCTTTTTTCTGGCTGTTTATCATAGTTCCGTTGGTAGTGTTGGTGTGGGGAATCGGTTTGGTGTGTTTTTGTACAATTCTTCTGATTCCGGTAGGAGTCTGGCTGTTTAAGACAGGATTCAAGATGCTGCTTCCGGGGATATAAAAAGCTCTGTCACAGTAATAGGAAGTAAAAAATGGTATTCCAAGCCACTGGAAAAGATGAGGTGTATGGAATGTCCGATAAGAGAATGGAAGTATTTGGTTGAAAAATTTTGCCATTGTGTTATAATTCATTTACGAATATAAAACAGGCTGAATATTATACATACAATACTAAGGAAAAGTGTAACGCTTTAGGGACAACAGGGGGATTTACGTATGAAACAAAGGACAAGACGATTAAGCATCAGGATGAAAATACTGTTATCGGCAAGCATCATTATTCTGTCGGTTTGTATTATATTGGGGCTTCAGGCATATAGCAATATTCATGAAGGCATGGTGATGATGGGTGTAGAGGAAGCCGAGATGGCAGCCAGAATTGCCATAAATGCGGCTGATGGAGATGCTATTGAGAAGCTTAGGCCAGGTGATGAGGGGACACAGAATTACCAAAATATTTTATCGGCTCTGAGAGAAACACAGAAAAACTATAATATTAAGTATCTTTATACTATATACGCTCAGGGTGCCAATCTGTACTATGGTGTGGATACGGACAGCTCCCAGCTTCAGGCAGAAGTGGGGAAGGCTTTTGAGAAATCCTATGATATGTTGAAGGGTGTATTTGAAGGTGAAACCTTTGTCCAGGACTATATTGATTACAGTGAATATGGAATTCTCATTACTGTGTATGAGCCAATCAGAAACAGTGAAGGTAAAGTAGTGGCAATATTGGGCTGCGATTATGATGCATCAGGTGTAGTTCAGCGTTTGAATAACAGTACGAGGCAGGTTCTTGGGATTACCGTTGGATGCCTGCTGGTTGCACTGATCGTTCTGAGCCTTGTGGTAAGCCGTATCTGCAAGGGATTGCGACAGGTGGATACAAAGCTGTATGATCTGGTACATAACGAAGGTGATTTGACCCAGAAGCTGGATATTCACTCTGGTGATGAACTGGAGTTGATTGCGAATAATGTAAACAGTCTGCTTGAATTTATAAGAGGAATCATGCTTAACATAGCTGGGGATTCGCAACATCTGATGGCTTCAGTGAATAATGTAGTTAAAAATATGGTGAGGGCTGGGAACGGTATCACTGATGTTTCAGCTACTATGGAAGAAATGAGCGCAGCTATGGAAGAAACCAGTGCTTCCATTAATCAGGTCAGCACTTCTGTAGAGACAGTATATGATGCAGTGGAAACCATTTCCCAAAGTGCCAAAAAGGGCCGGGATTCTTCTGACGATATTATGGTTAGGGCAGAAGAAATTCAAAACAGTGCAGTTAAAGAGCAGCAGGATGCCAGAATACAGGCGCAGGAAATGGCTGCAATGATGAACGAGAAGATTGAGAAGTCTCGGGCAGTGGAGAAGATTAATGCCTTGACCGATGAAATTTTAAATATTACCAGCCAGACTAATCTGTTGGCTCTGAATGCCAGTATTGAGGCGGCAAGAGCCGGAGAAGCGGGAAGAGGCTTTGCTGTGGTTGCAGATGAAATCGGTAAGCTGGCAAGTAACTCTGCCAATACGGCTACGGAGATTCAGCAGGTAAGTGCCCAGGTAATTGAAGCTGTGAATGAATTGGCCGATGAGGCTGGGCAGATGTTGACCTTTATTGATGAAATCGCTATGGGTGGATATGAGAAGCTTCTGGAAACCAGTAAGAGTTATCATAATGATGTGGGTAATATGAATGTTATGATGAAAGGTTTTGCCCAGGAAAGTGAGCATATTAAAAACAGTGTGGAAGAAATCAGGGAGGCTATTTCAGCAGTTGATATTGCGGTGGAAGAAAGTGCCAAAGGAGCTACTGCTGTTACCCAGACGGCAGTGGATTTGACCAATAACATTAAGAGAATAGAAGAAGAGACAAATGCCAACAAGAGGATTGCTGACAAGCTGGATATTGAAGTAAACAAATTTAAACTGCAGTAATCAGAAACCGGAAAAAAGGATTTAATCTACAAGAGGCTATTACAAGCATATTGTTTAGAGAAAAACAATAGTTTGTAATAGCCTTTATTATAGTGTCCAATAATATATCTACCCTTTTGTGTTAGAAATGACTTACTCAAATTAGAAAAAAGTGGTATTATTTATTTTGGATTAAACAGATATATTTTTCGGAGGTAAAGTATGAAAAGATATTTACCCTACATAAGAAAACATTGGTATTTTTTTATTTTTGGGCCTGCCTTCATGGTATTGGAGGCCTGCGGAGAGTTTATTTTGCCCTGGCTTAGTGCAAATATCATTAACGTGGGTGCTGCAAATCAGGATATTGGCTATATTTTGAA
>SAMEA3663047__coassemble_944_pt1 | contig 10174 bp, 13 predicted proteins | sample SAMEA3663047__metabat2_low_PE_007 | metagenome-assembled genome bin SAMEA3663047 (sample SAMEA3663047) | pig gut metagenome | biome: pig gut; feature: pig-associated habitat; material: faeces | place: France | collected 2012
GGGAAAGATGAAAGAACAGGAGCTTGAATTAATTGTACGACAAGTCCTGGAGCAGATGGCCGGCAGGACAGGTAAAGCAGCGGATTCAACAGGCATAAGCCCGGCAGGCAGGGCCTGTCGGGAAATTCCTTCTACTGCACATGTAGCCATGCTTACGGGACTGGAGAAATTTGAAGTAAAAGAATATCCCATGCCCCAGGTGGGAGATGATGATATTCTGGTTAGAGTAGAAGGCTGTGGGGTCTGTGGAACGGATGCCCATGAATTTAAACGTGACCCCTTCGGACTGATTCCAGTGGCCCTGGGACATGAGGGTACCGGTGAAATCGTGAAGATGGGGAAAAACGTAAAAAAAGACAGTGCAGGCAAGGATTTGAGGGTTGGTGATAAGGTCGTTACCTGTATGATTTTCAAAGATGACCCGGATATTACCATGTACGACCTGAATAAGCAGAATGTAGGAGATGCAGACGTATATGGGCTGCTTCCCGATGATGATATACACTTAAACGGATGGTTTGCAGATTACATATTGATCAGGAAGGGCTCCACTATTTTTAACGTAAGTGATTTGGATTTGGATTCCCGTATACTGATTGAACCCTCTGCGGTGCTGGTTCATGCGGTAGAAAGAGCAAAAACTACTGGAATCCTGAGATTTAACAGCAGAGTAGTGGTACAGGGCTGTGGGCCTATTGGCTTGATCTGCATTGCTGTCTTAAGGACTATGGGAATCGAAAATATTACTGCCGTTGACGGTAACCAGACCAGACTGGACTTTGCCAGAAGGCTGGGAGCTGCCAGAACCGTCAGCTTCAAGGATCATAATGGTATTGAAGCACTGACCCTGGCCGTAAAGGATTCCTTTGGGGGACACCTGGCAGATTTTGGATTCCAGTGTACCGGCAATCCGCAGGCACACGCCAATATCTATAAGTTTATCCGTAATGGTGGTGGCTTATGTGAATTGGGCTTTTTCGTAAATGGAGGAGAAGCGTCGATCAATCCCCATTTCGATTTGTGTGCAAAAGAAATTACTCTGGTAGGAAGCTGGGTATATACCCTTAGAGATTATGCAACTACCTTTGATTTCTTAAAGAGAGCAAAGGGCATCGGCCTTCCGGTGTCAGAGTTAATTACCCACAAATATCCTCTGGAGGAAATTAACGAAGCGTTAAAGAAGAATCTGGAGATGACGGGTCTTAAGATTGCCATTGTCAACGAATAAGAAGGTATAAAACAGTGACAGGGAATCTCAGAAAGGACAGGATATGGATAATCGGACAGCAGGTGGCAGACAGGAAGCGGTAGGCTTGTTAGAGGTATTTGGCCTTGTTTGTGCATTTCTGGCAGCAGATGCAGGCTGCAAGGCTGCAAATGTAACATTGGAGGTGTTCGACAAGAATAAACCCGCTAATGCGGATGCTTTACCGGTACCCCTTCTGGTTACGGTAAAATTCAGAGGCAGTATTGCTGATGTAGAGGAAGCCATGAAAGCAGCAGAAGCGGTGGCAGCGGCACATACCGGAGTCGTATCCAGACACATTATTCCAAGACCTACAGAAGATACAGAAAAAATGCTGAAAATCAGCGCACTTGATAAAAATTGAAACTTAAGGAGGATTTAAACATGGCACAGGAAGCATTAGGAATGGTAGAAACAAGAGGACTTACTGCAGCGATTGAGGCAGCAGATGCAATGACCAAGGCAGCGGAGGTTGTTCTGGTAGGAACAGAAAAAATCGGCTCCGGTCTGGTAACCGTAATGGTACGTGGAGATGTAGGAGCAGTTAAGGCTGCGGTAGAGGCAGGAACCAGTGCAGCAAGCAGACTGGGTGAGCTGGTAGCAACCCATGTGATTCCAAGACCCCATAATGATGTAGAAAAAATTCTCCCCAAGATTTAAGTAAAGGGAGATTGAAGGAGAACCGGCATGGGTAATGCATATGGATTCATCGAAATCACAGGTGTGGTAGCAGCTATGGATGCCCTGGACATCATGTGTAAAGCGGCAGATGTAACCCTGTCCACCTGGGAGAGAAAGCTGGGTGGAAGGCTGGTTACTCTGGTAGTGGAAGGTGAAGTGGAGGCGGTAAGGCAGTCGGTTGAGGCTGCCTCAGCAAATGCCATTAAGAAGCCTGTATCCACAGGCATCCTTCCCAATCCGCATCCGGAAATTGTCAGGATGATACAGCTGTCGGCCAGCCGTTTTAAAGGAAAAGAGGAGCCTTCCTCTAAGCCCAGGGTACTGGGAGAAGATCCACCGGATTTTGTTCCGAAAAAGGTATGATTTAAAATTGTAAAAAATATGGAGCGTTGCGTTTCTTAACGCAGGTGATTCAGAATGGAGGAAAAGTTATGGCATTAGAAGCATTGGGAATGGTAGAAACCAGAGGCTTAGTAGCGGCAATCGAAGCAGCAGACGCTATGTGCAAGGCAGCAAACGTTACCTTAGTGGGAACGGAGAAAATCGGTTCCGGTCTGGTAACCGTAATGGTACGCGGAGATGTGGGAGCAGTTAAATCTTCTGTCGAAGCAGGGGCTAACAGTGCATCTTCTTTAGGAGAATTAGTAGCTACCCATGTAATTCCCAGACCTCACAATGATGTGGAGATGATTTTACCCAAGGTTAAATAAGAATGGCAGATATCCGACAGGCAGCAGAAATAACGGCTGAATCTGCGGATAAGTGGGAGGTACAGCTTGAATACATATCAGAATGTTGAGGCAATTACCAGAATGGTATTGGAGGCCATGGAAGCCGGCAAGACAGAAAAGCCCCGGATAAAGGTTCCCATAGGTGTTTCTGCCAGACACATTCATCTGACCCAGGAGGATGTGGAAAAGCTCTTTGGTGAGGGCTATCAGTTGACGAAAAGAAGTGAACTGATGGGTGGCCAGTTTGCTTCCAATGAGCAGTGTACCATTGTGGGACTTAAGCTTAGGGCCATCGAAAACGTTCGTATTCTGGGACCCGTAAGAAGTAAATCTCAGGTTGAGATTTCTGCCACTGATGCCCGTACGCTGGGAGTGAAAGCGCCTACCAGACAGTCCGGTGATATTGCAGGGAGCGCTCCCATTGCCCTGGTAGGGCCAAAAGGGGCAATTTACTTAAAGGAAGGCTGTATCGTGGCAGCAAGACATATCCATATGCCTCCGGCAGATGCAGAAGCAGCCGGCGTTAAAGATGGAGATATGGTCTCTGTCCGTATGGGCGATGAAAGAGGGGCATTATTGGAACAGGTAAAGATTCGTGTGGACGAATCCTTTACCCTGGAAATGCATATTGATACCGATGAGGCAAATGCCTGTCAGGTAAAGCAGGGCGATTTGGCAGTGATCGTTTAAACTCTCGGTGTAACTGAATTCTTGAAAAAATGAGAGGCTCTGTCGGATAGAGAATTACCGGGAGAGCTTGAGAAACGGAGAGTGCTATGATCGTTGGAAAAGTTGTGGGAAGCCTGTTTTCTACCAGAAAAAGCGAGAAATTAGTGGGCAATAAATTTATGATTGTGGAGCCTGTACAGGAAATGGATGCTGGTACAGGCAGACTGGTCGCCATTGATATTATTGGAGCCGGCATAGGTGAATATGTGCTGGTGGCTCAGGGCAGTGCGGCGAGAATTGGCTGCGACATGGGAGATGCTCCCATAGATGCAGCCATTGTAGGTATTGTAGATGAAGGACAGGATTGGAGCAAATAAAGCATAGCACAGACAAGAGCTGTGGTATTTACGGGGATTAGTGTGAAAATTAAAAATTTTCATTTATTTATTTGAGCAATAGAACAGGCAAGGCCTGTTCTATGCATGGGGATTAATATGCAAATCAATGAATTAAAAGCTATTGCAAGAGAAAGTGGCATAGTGGGGGCCGGTGGTGCCGGTTTCCCCGCCTATGCCAAAATGACCGATCAGGCAGATACGGTCATTTTAAACTGTGTGGAATGTGAGCCTCTGCTTAAGCTCCACAGACAGCTGCTGGCAGCCTATACGGAAGAAATCCTTCAGATGCTGGAGGAGGTAAGGGCCAGCTTTGGGGCAAAAGAGGCGGTTATTGGAATTAAAAGTGAATATACAACCACCATTCAGGCCATAGAAGAGGTAAGGGGCAATTATCCGAATATCCGGATTTGTTCCCTTAAAGCCTCTTATCCTATGGGGGATGAGGTGGTTTTGATTTATGAAGCCACAGGGCGTGTCATCCGCCCCGGCGGACTTCCCATAGATGAGAATGTAGTAGTATATAACGTGGAGACCATGTATAACCTGTACAGGGCAGTATATGAAGAAAAACCGGTTACTGATAAATTAGTCTCTATTGTAGGTGAGGTGGAGCATCCCCTGACGGTGAGGGTGCCCCTTGGGATAACGGTAAAACAGGCAGTGGCTTTGGCGGGAAGAATAACAACATCTAATCCTGCTTTTATTATGGGGGGACCCATGATGGGAAGATTGGGAAAGGAAAATACCCTGGTCACCAAGACCACCAATGGAATTATCGTTTTACCCCAGGAACATTATCTGGCAAGACGGATGGAGAAGAATCTGGACATTGAACGAAGAAGGGCTTCCTCAGTATGCTGCCAGTGCAGAGCCTGTACGGATTTATGCTCCAGGCATATGCTGGGGCATCCTATAGAACCCCATCTGGTGATGCGGGCAGTGGGTAAACATGATTTATCGGATTTAAAAATATATATGAATTCAGCCTATTGCAGCGGCTGCGGTATCTGTGAAAACTATGCCTGTCCCCAGGGGCTTTCTCCCCGCTCCATTATTCAGCAGTTCAAGGGTGGATTAAAGCAGGCAGGAGTAAAGGTGGAAAAACGGGAACCTGCACCTGTGGAGTGGGATAGAGACCTGAAAAAATTACCCGTTCACAGGCTGGCAAAGCGTCTGGGACTGGAACGCTATGATGTGGCAGCGCCCTTTGAAGAGGAGGGGGCAGCAGATAGACGGCTAAAGATTGGGAGGGTAAAAATTCCCTTGAGTCAGCATATTGGAGCAGCAGCTGTTCCGGTGGTATCAGCAGGAGACAGGGTGGTCGGGGGTCAGTTGATAGGACGACCAGCAGAAGGTCTGAGTACAGGGATTCACGCATCTATTGACGGGATAGTGGAAAAGGTGAATGAAAGAGAAATTGTAATCAAAGAAAAATAGAATTTGTGCTAATGCACAAAGTTCCAGTGATTTCAATGCTGCCACAGCAGCGGATTGAGAGGAATACATGGCAAAAGCGATTGGAATGGTGGAATGTACTACTGTAGCCACCGGATTTAAAGCAGCTGATGATATGGCAAAGGCGGCGGATGTTGAGATTTTGCAGGCAGAGGTGACCTGCCCCGGCAAATTTGTGATTTTAATTACCGGAGAGCTGAGTGCAGTGAGAGCTTCTGTTGAAGCGGTGGAGGGAAGATATCAGGAGAGGATTATGGATACCTTCGTTTTGGGAAATCCCCATGAATCCATTTTCCCTGCCATCTATGGAACCACTCACCCGGAAAATATTGATGCCCTGGGGATACTGGAAACCTATGACGTATCTGCACTGATTGTAGCGGCAGATCTGGCAGCCAAAACAGCCATCGTGGATTTGATTGAGCTGAGGCTGGCAAAGGGAATGTGCGGAAAGAGCTATATGACCCTTACTGGAAGCGTGGCAGCGGTAGAAGCAGCCATTGAAAAAGCCAGGACAGAGGCGGGGGATCGGGGAATGTTTCTGGATAGTTCCGTTATTGCCCGTCCTTCGGATAAGCTGATTCCATATATTTTCTAATTGATGAAAAGTATTCTGACGTATAGAAGGAGGGACTCTATGCTTGCAGTAGAAAGACGAAAACGAATACTGGATAAGGTCAGGGAAGAAAAAAAGGTTATCGTCAGCGAGCTGAGTAAGATATATGATGTGTCGGAGGAAACCATCCGCCGGGATTTGGAAAAACTGGCTGAGGAAGGCCATATTATTAAAAGCTATGGAGGTGCGGTAATCAATGAAATGGGTAATATTGATTTACCCTTCAATGTTCGCTGGAAGGCCAATTCTTTGGGGAAGCAAAGAATTGCTGACTTAATTAATAAAGAAATTAAGGATGGCGACCATATTTTTCTGGATGCCTCCACAACGGCAGTATTTATTGCCAAAAATATCAAGCAGAAAAAACATCTTACAGTAATTACTAATTCTATTGAAAATCTTCTGGAGCTGTCGGATGTATCCGGCTGGGATATCATTGCCACAGGAGGACTTTTAAAACCCGGCTCAATGTCTCTTTTGGGAAAAAAAGCAACAGACAGCATTGAAGCCTATAATGCGGATAAGATTTTTTTCTCCTGTAAGGGCCTGGATTTGGAAAAAGGGGTTACGGAGGGAAATGAGGAAATGGGAAGTATCAAGCAAAGTATGATTAAAGCCTCCAGTAAGGTTTATCTGGCGGTGGATTCTACTAAATTTGATAAGGTAGCTTTTTCCAATATATGCAGCCTTTCCAGACTGGATGTTGTAGTTACGGATAAGAAGCCTGAGGAGAAATGGCTCAGTGCTTTTGTGGAACATGGAATCCGGTGCATCTATCCCGGGGACGATGAATAGTGATAGTGGAATGGGCGGGTATTGAGTAAAGAAGCGGATAGAAGGGTCTGCTGGTAATGTGAAATCCCACCTGCAGCGAAAGAGGGTAGAATTAAAGGCGTGATAGACCGTTTATTTGTTAAAATGCCGGAGATTGAGCCGTCTTGAGCCCGGTTGATTAGCAGAAGTAATAGGGGCGGTAAAATGGGATAGGGCTTATTGTAGCTGCTCTCAGGGAGGGATGGCCTTTTTCAGAGGAGAAAGCCTTTTTCGGCAAAACTTTGCCGGAGGCCTGCTTCGGACAGCAAAGGAAATGGGAGCTAACGCTGCAATGGAAAGTATGGGCTTTGCCAAATATGAAACTATTGCAAGTATTCTGCCATATCTGAAGGTATATCCGATGGACATAAAGCATATAAACCCGTCGAAGTATGTTGAATACATAGGAAAAAGCAATGAATTAATATTGCAGAATGCAGGAAGGATTGCATTCTGCAACACAAACACAGCCGATTATTCGTGTACTGGTTATTCCAGACTTTAATAAGACGAAAGAAGGGATTGTGGATATTGTCGGTTTTGTAGATTCTTCTGTTTGGGGTGGGGGAGATTCAGCTTCTGCCTTATCAAAGCTTTGGTCGTGGAAAATATGAAGGACTGGGCAGAGATTATCTCATAGGGCAGTAATACCTTCCCATGAGAGGACGCAGCAGTTTAAGGAAGCGGTGGAAAAAATACTGCGTTATATTGCCAAATTGGTGGTTGATTTTTGATACTGTCAAGTATACTATAATAGAGTATGCTTGGCAGTTTTTACGTTTGAAATAGGATGGAATGGAGAAGAGATGAATAAAGAATTGGTAATCGTCCTGGACTTCGGCGGACAGTATAATCAGCTGGTGGCACGCCGCGTCAGGGAGTGCAACGTATATTGTGAAATTTATTCTTACAAGACTGATTTGGACAGAATTAAGGAGATGAATCCCAGAGGAATCATTCTTACCGGTGGGCCCAACAGCTGTTATGAAGAAGGGGCACCTACCTATAGTCGGGAATTGTTTGAAATGGGTATCCCCGTTCTGGGCCTTTGCTATGGTGCCCAGTTAATGATGCACGTGCTTGGAGGAAAGGTGGAGAAAGCTCCTGTCCGTGAATATGGAAAAACTCTGGTATATACGGATACGACTTCTCCTCTGTTTGCGGATGTGGAAAAAGAGACCATCTGCTGGATGACCCATTTTGATTATATTTCTCAGACTGCACCTGGATTTTCATACAGCAGACTGCCCTGTGGCGGCAGCCCAGAGCAATACTGAAAAGCTGTATGCAATTCAGTTTCACCCGGAGGTACTGCATACTCAGGAAGGAACCAGAATGCTGTATAACTTTGTCCGGAATATCTGCGGATGCTCGGGGGATTGGAGAATGGATTCCTTTGTGGAAAACTCCATTGCGGAAATTCGGGAAAAGGTGGGGAACGGTCGTGTGCTTTGCGGTCTTTCCGGAGGAGTGGATTCCTCTGTGGCAGCAGTGCTTTTGTCCAAGGCTATCGGCAATCAGCTGACCTGTGTGTTCGTTGATCATGGGTTGCTGCGTAAGGATGAAGGAGATGAGGTAGAAGCTATCTTTGGTCCTGAAGGAAACTATGAGCTTAATTTTATCCGGGTGAATGCTCAGGAGCGTTTTTATGGAAAGCTGGCGGGAGAAAAGGAGCCGGAAACCAAACGTAAAATTATTGGTGAGGAATTCATTCGTGTATTTGAAGAGGAAGCAAAGAAAATCGGCACTGTAGATTTTCTGGTGCAGGGAACCATCTACCCGGATGTAGTGGAAAGCGGTCTGGGCGGAGAGTCCGTAGTGATTAAATCTCACCATAATGTGGGGGGACTTCCCGATTATGTGGACTTTAAAGAGATTATTGAGCCTTTACGTAATCTGTTTAAGGATGAGGTGCGTAAGGTGGGGCTGGAATTAGGCATTCCGGAAAAGCTGGTTTACCGCCAACCCTTCCCTGGTCCCGGATTAGGCGTTCGTATCATTGGGGATATCACCGCTGAGAAGGTTCGTATTGTACAGGAGGCAGATGCTATTTATCGAGAGGAAATTGAAAAGGCGGGCCTCTCCCGAACTATCGGTCAGTATTTTGCAGCCCTCACGAATATGCGTTCCGTAGGGGTGATGGGAGATGAGAGAACCTATGACTATGCGGTAGCCCTGCGGGCGGTTAATACTATTGATTTCATGACCGCAGAAGCAACAGAGATTCCTTTTGGAATTCTGCAGACTGTGATGAGCAGAATTATTAATGAGGTGCGGGGAGTTAACCGGGTGTTCTATGATTTGACCAGTAAGCCACCGGGGACGATTGAGTTTGAGTAGAGGTAGTAAGAGCCGATAATCCTTATAAACAAAGGAAAAATCGGCTCTTTCTTTATGTTTTTGATACTAAAATGATACTAAAAGCAATTTTGCAGCTTATCGGCTATTTCATCCCTCTTGTGGGGAAACAGGTGTGAATAGGTGTTAAGAGTGGCTTCTACCTTCTCATGTCCCAAGCGGTCAGCTATGGCCAGAGGGGAGAAGCCCAGATCGATCAACAGGCTTGCGTGAGAGTGCCTAAGATCATGCAGCCGAATTTTCTTCACGCTGCTGTTGGCTACCCCTCGTATCATCTCATGTTCAAAAAAGCTCTTAGTGTAGGTGAATATGCGGTCATGCTTATGTAGGCCGTAGAGCATATCGGTATAGGCCTTTAATTCATCCCGGAGAAATGCCGGAATGGATATTGTACGCTTGCTTTTGGGGGTCTTTGGAGGTGTGATAACATCCTTACCCCCTATGCGTTGAAAGGACTTACTTATGGTCAATTTGCAGTCTATAAAATCAATATCAGCATATTCCAGAGCAAGCAGTTCCCCAATGCGTATCCCGGTGTAATAGAGGGTCAAAAAGCCGGCTCTGGACTGTGGCTTATCAGATACCCCATCCAGAAAGGCTTTAAATTCTTCCGTAGTCCAGAAGTTCATTTCTTCCGCATGGCCTTTTCCAATGCTGCCGGCTTTTCTGCAGGGATTATCTGGCAGGTTGTAGTAGCGTACAGCATAATTCATAATAGCAGCTAACTGGTTGTTTATGGTTCTAAGGTAAGTTTCCGAATAGGGCTGTCCGGCATCATCGCGATAGGCCATAAGCCCATTTTGCCACTTCCTGACCGTTGCCGGGGTGATCTCCGAAAGGGGTAACTTGCCAAAGAAGGGCAGCAGCTTCTTGTTAATAACATACTGCTTTTGGGTGTAGGTATGCTCCCGGAGCCGGTGCTTCATGTCCTCGTTATATATCCTGACGAAGTTTTCAAAGGTCATGGTTAAGTCGGCCTGTTGGGTCTTTAGGAAGTTACGCTCCCATTCCTTCGCTTCACGCTGGAGCTTGAAGCCACGCTTGAATTTTTGTTTCCTGGTCCCGGTGTAGTCGGTGTAGTAGCACTTTACATAAAAGGTATTGCGTTCGGTGTCCTTGAATACTGGCATAATATTCTCCCTCCTAAAAATGGGCATAAAAATGCCCGGTAGCTTGTATTTTTACCGGGAGAATGATATAATTTCAC
>SAMEA3663047__coassemble_1086_pt1 | contig 9369 bp, 8 predicted proteins | sample SAMEA3663047__metabat2_low_PE_007 | metagenome-assembled genome bin SAMEA3663047 (sample SAMEA3663047) | pig gut metagenome | biome: pig gut; feature: pig-associated habitat; material: faeces | place: France | collected 2012
AGAGTAGATCAGCATACGATAATCCTGTAATTCCCTTAAAAGCTCCGGAAGCAGCGTAAGAATAATGGCTGCAATCATGGAGCCCCGTATATTTCCGATTCCTCCCAATACCACATAAACCAGAATCATAATAGACATATTATATCCAAAGTTTTTAGGCTGTGCTGCCAGAGTGGACAGGTTGTGGGCATAAAGTACTCCTGCCATTCCTGCAAGACCTGCGGAAATGGAAAAAGCCAATAGTTTATAACGGGTAATATTGATTCCCAGCGATTCAGCAGCAATCCGGTTGTCCCGAATAGCCATGATTGCCCGCCCGGAGCGGGAATGAATCAGATTCAGCACGATAATTAAAGTAATCAGTAAAAGAATTACTGCAATCGTAAAATTAGAATCCTTGGGTGTTCCGGTAATACCCTGGGCTCCGTTAATTAATACCTTTCCATCTTCTTCAAGGCCCAGGCTCAAAGAATCCTTTATGGAAAAATGGAATCCATTCTGATCTCTGCCCACATAAAGAACGTTTACCAGGTTCTTGATAATTTCTCCAAAGGCAAGGGTAACGATGGCCAGATAATCTCCCCTTAAGCGCAGTACGGGAATTCCAATCAAAAGGCCGCTGAGGGCCGCTGCCCCAATACCAATGAGCAGCGCCAGAAGAAATCTGGGCCCTGACGCCATACTATCCTTCATACACACAGAAAAGAATGCACTGGCAAAAGCCCCCACACACATAAAGCCGGCATGCCCCAGGCTCAGTTCTCCCAGGATTCCTACCGTCAGGTTCAAAGATACTGCCATTATGGCATAAGTACACAAGGGTACCAGCAGTCCCTTAATCAGACTGGTCAATACACCTGCCTGTCCCAATATCTGCATAATTACATAGGCTGCAACTACTATCCCTAAAGTCACCCATGTACTTTTCGTCGACTTTGCTATTTTTTCCTTCTTCATCATCCAACTCTGCCTTTCTATACCTTCTCGTTAATCTTCTTTCCTAATATTCCGGTAGGCTTTACCAACAATACAATGATTAATACAGAGAATACGATTGCATCGGATAACTGGGAGGAAATATAGGCTTTACTCAGATTTTCAATAATTCCCAATAAAATTCCTCCAATAAAGGCTCCGGGAATGGAACCAATTCCACCAAATACGGCTGCTGTAAAAGCCTTAATACCTGGCATTGAACCGGTATAGGGGGTCAATGTCGGGTAAGCAGAACAGAGCAATACACCTGCAATAGCCGCTAATGCAGAACCAATGGCAAAGGTAAGAGAAATGGTTCCATTTACATTGACACCCATCAGCTCTGCCGCTCCCTTGTCCTCGGAAACTGCCAGCATAGCCTGACCTGCTTTTGTTTTCTTAATAAACAGACTTAATGCAATCATAATGATAATACAGGCAATAATCGTTACCTGGGTTTCCCCTGAAATATTTATGCTGCCATCCGCCAGGGTAATTGCCTCAATCTTAATTACAGAGGTAAACATTTTCGTATTGGCTCCAAACAGCAGAAGTGCTGCATTCTGCAAAAAGTAGCTTACACCGATAGCCGTAATCAAAACGGCCAGAGGTGAGGCTTTTCGCAAGGGCTTATAAGCAATTTTTTCTATAGTCATTCCCAGCACTGTGCAAACCACCACAGCCAGCAGTACTGCTCCCACGGGAGGCAGTCCAAGTGTTCCCATAGATAAAAACACCACATAGCTTCCTACCATGATGACATCCCCATGGGCAAAATTTAACATCTTGGCTATTCCATAGACCATAGTGTAGCCTAAAGCAATAATGGCATAAATGCTGCCCAGACTTATTCCGTTAATTAAAAAGGTGAAAAAACTGCTCATAATCCCCTCCGAATCTTCTTTTATGTAAAAAAGGGCCGACATCGTCAGCCCTCTCTGGTCTAAATTTACATTGCTGTATAAACACCGTCTGCAATTTTTACTGCTTTAGGCTCTTTATTTACTTCACCGTCTGCGGTCCAGGTCATTTCACCGGTTAAACCGCTAACCGTAATCTCTGTCATTGCTGTCTTTATCAATTCACAAAGTTCGGATGCATCCATATCTGGTGTGGCACCAGCCTGTTCAAGAGCTGCTTTAATAATGTAAATTGCATCATATGCGTTTGCCGCGAACTGAATCGGTGTTTCACCGTAAGCCGCTTCATAATTGTTTACGAATGCTTTAGTTGTCTCATTCTCATCTGCTACGAAAGGAGTCAGCAGCATAACCCCTTCTGCCAGGGCTACATCAAAGTCTTCTACTGCCAGAATACCATCCAGACCATCGCAGCCAAAGAACATAGGCGCAAAGCCCATACTGTTTGCCTGACTTAAGATCAGGGCTGCCTCCTGATAATAGATAGGCAGGAATACCAGCTCTGCTCCACCGCCTTTTGCCTTCTGTAACTGAATGGTAAAGTCGGTCTTATTATCTGAGGTGAAGGCTTCAGCAGCCACAATTTCAATACCATATTCCGGTGCTTTCTTTGCAAATTCAGCATAAATACCGGAAGAATATACATCGGAGCTGTCATAGATAACGGCTACCTTGGAAGCAATCTTATTAGTGCCGATATACTCTGCGGATTTACCACCCTGATTAGGATCAGAGAAGCATACCCGGAATGCATTGTCATACTGCACGCAGTCTACTGCTGTGCCGCTGGGTGTCAGCATGAACATGTTATCATTTTTGGTTTCTTCAGAAACTGCCAGACAGGGGCCGCTGGTTACTGTACCCATAAGCATCTGCATATCCCAGTCCTTCAACGTATTGTAAGCATTAACTGCCTTTTCAGGGTCGTGCTCATCATCCTCGAAATTAAAGGCAATCTGAACACCATTAATTCCACCGGCTGCATTAATCTCATCCACTGCCAGCTGTGCACCGTTCTTAACCGCAATTCCATAAGCTGCTGCACCACCGGTTACCGGACCAATACCACCGATTCTAAAGGCTTCACCTTCCACCGTTGTATTGTCTGTTCCTGCAGCATCCGTTGCTGCGCTTCCGTTTACTGTACTTTCTGTTCCTGCCACCGCATCATTATTGGCTGTAGTACCACCACAACCTGCCAAAAGAGCAGCTGCCATGGAAAGAACAAGTACAAAACTTACTGTTTTTTTCATAATGTCCTCCTTATTGTTTGCGTAGCCTCTGGTAAAAGCATTAATGGCAAAATGCCGCCATCAGCTACAAATTCTACATTCTATAAGATAATCTCAAATATTTCTATTGTCAACAGTCCATTATATGCAAATAAGTTATGGCAGATATAATCAGAGGTTATGTCTGCCCGTTTCTTTGCCTGGACATGCTGCCTGCTTTACTTTTTATATCCACCACTGTTTGTAAACGATTAAAGCTACCAGAGGCATCAGCACTTCACAAATCTGAACAAAAAAGCCTGCCGAGTCCTCTGTAATCCCTCCAAAATGTTTTCTGGCCACATACAGGTGAATCAGAAAAGCCAAAGCTGCTCCTGCCAGGCAGGCCGCTCCTGTCTGCATATTCAGGCGAATCATCTGAATACCGCACACGGCTACATAAGCCAGCATAATAAAAATTTCCAAAAACCGCAGTGCCCCACCCGGGATATAAGCCGTACACTTACTTTCCTTGGCGTGCCGGAAGGCCAAAATCGATAAGCCATACAATGCCCTGGAAATCACGAAGCTGTAAGCCAGAATGGACAGGCCATCCACCGGCATTTCACTCCAGACACCAATAGCCAGCATAAAGTACCATACACAGACGATGATGGCAAAATATCCCCCATGAGAGTCTTCCAGAATCTCCAGCTTCTTCTCCCTGGACTGATTGGAGCATAGTGCATCTACCGTTCGAAAGAAGCCGTCCAGATGAGAACCTGCTGAAATCATACTGGGAATTACGGCTCCCACCACCGCCGGTAAAATAGCGTAATTACACAGGTAAGGATAGGCTACCGCCCACTGGCTGATACAAAATCCGATCACCACACCTACCAGCGGAATAAAGACTAATATGTAACGGGTATTCTCCCTGCTTCTTTCCACCTTCGTCTTCGGACTGATGGAGTACATTGAAAAAGCTAATAAAAAGCTGTTCCAGATTTTTTTCATCGTTTCTCTTCCTTCTTTGGGATTGAAGGCTTATTCAATCACCACATCTTCTCCGTATTCATCCCATACGACACAAATCCACGTTTTTCCGGGATTAATGGTAATTGGCTCTCCATTTTCATCCAGATACCGGGCAGGCAGCTCATCCGTCTCTCTCTCCCAGGTGCCCTCTACCATTCTTCCACCGGAAAATACCTGAACCTTATAGCCCTTTCCATGACAGGCGAATGCCAGATAGTCGTTCTCATCTCTTACTTCTCCATGACAGTACTGGAAAATAACGTTGGTATAGGCCAGCTGCTCTCCGGTCAGCTCATCGATCTGCTTATCTCCATACTCATAGCGATAATACAACCCATCTTCTTCATTATATTCAAAGCGGGCCTGAACCTTACTGAAGCCATTACTCTTGTCGTCCGCCTTTCCCCCCGGATAAAGAATGGTGGCCTCTTTTCCCTCAGTATAAACCACCGGCTCCTCTGGCGAAGCAAAGACAAACTTTGCCTGATAATCCTCCCGTAAATCCGTTCGATACTGGAATTTTTCTATATCCTTTTTCACTCCTCCTGGAGTCAGGTATACGTTGTGAGGTGCCTTACGGTCACTGCTTCTAAAAAAAGTATTGGGCGCGGGTTTATCGATTCCTGCCACTGCTCCGCTTAAATTATCCACCTTATCACTGTTCAGAAGCTGACCTACATAGGGAGTTGCCTGTCCAAAGTGCGCATAGTAAGCATCGTATTCCAGCGCAAAATAAACAAAGTAGTCTCTGCTGCTGCGAATAGAGCCAATCCTTTCCAAATCGGAATAGTCCTCAAAAATTCCCATCAGCCTGGTAATACGTCCCTCCACCGGTGCCTCATATACAATGGCTGCCTGTCCAATTCCCGCCTGCGGAGTACCTGCTTCAATGTTATTAAACATCACCGCCAGAGGGCGTGAGTTCTGTACGCTTTTTGAAACGGGCAGTCCGGTGAGAAAGCTGACCTGTTCCTGTTTTTCCTCTGCCTGAAGCTCTGCTGCCGCACTTTCCTCTTCCTGAGTTGTCTTTGCACCTTCAGGGCCACAGGCAGTCAGGCCCAGGGCGACGGTCAGGAGTGCAGCACCCAAAAACCTTCTATACCACAACTTCTTCATCATTTCCTCTCCACAACCAAAATATCTTTTCCTGCTTTAGTATACATTTCCTGTTATTTTACAACCATTCTATAGGAAAAGTCTACCCCTTTTTTCCACATGGGTACTTATTTCAGTAAATGCAGCTTTTCCCCGATACCTGCTATCCGCCTTCCGCCAGGCATGGCAGCCAGCTCTGCCTTTCCCACTGCTCCCAGCTTAATCACCAAAGCAAAGTAAATGGGGGCAGCTATCAAAATTGCCGCTGCCAGACAGATGCAGTTGTATAACCAGTTCATTTCCCCTCTGTTTATCAGTCCACTAAGGACGAACAGGCTGCTGCCTCCCTGATATACCAGCCAGGCAGCCATTCCCATCGGCAGACTGGCAAGGGTGGGAATCAGAAAGGTTTTTCGCATCTCCTGTCGGTAACGCAGCTTTTTACGCATACTGATTCCGTTAAAAAGACTCATGCAGAAGGAATAGGTAATGGCTGCTGCCGCAAGTGCATAAAGGTCAGCCTCCGTAAACAACAGAAGCAGCACCAGCACTGCCGTCTGAACCACTAAGGCTACGGCGGCATGAATGACCGGCTTATTCACGTAGCCGGTTCCCTGAAGCACTCCATTACTGAGGGTAGACAGCCCGTAAAAGACTACTGATACAGCGAAAACCCGTAAAAGACCTGCCACCAGCTCCAGAGTTTTTGCCTGTGGATAAAGTACATAAACCACTGGCCTGGCCAATACCGCCAAGCCTACAGCGGCAGGAATGGAAATCAGCATGGTGGTCTTGATGGCACTGCTGATCTTTTTCCTACATTCCTTCTTCGCCTTTTTTTCAAAGCTGGCGGATATACTGGGAATAATCGCCGATGACATGGCTGTTGCCAGGGCAATGGGGATATTGGTAATCTGATTGGCTTTCCCGGAAAAAAGACCATAATAGGTGGTGGCCTGTGCTTCCGTATAGCTTTTAATATTCTCCATAATACCGCAGTAAATTTTCAGGTTCATGGCACTGCTCATGTTATAGATACAGGTACTTAGCAGCACCGGCGTTACCATACCGATAATCAGCCCAAAAACCTGCCTATAGGTCATCGTCTGTCCGCTTCTGTCCCGCTTCCTCCTTCTCATAAACATACCGCGATTCAGACCATAAACAGAGACCATAAACAGCAGGGCTGCCAGTACCCCTGCGCCGGTCCCCAAAGCACTTCCCATAGCTCCGTAAATCGCCTGAGTAGTGGCATCTTTATTCCGCACCAGACTCATCAGGCCAAAGGCAGCTCCAATACTGACCAGAGCATTTAAAATCTGCTCCAGAATCTGGGAAAAAGAGGTCTGTATCATGCTTTTATGAGCCTGAAAATATCCCCGCATTACTCCCAGCAGACCGGAAAGAAAAATAGTAGGTGAAAAAACGCGAAGTACCTGGGCGGAGCTTTCCCCTACCATTTTTTCGGCAAAGAAAAAACAGGCCAGGCTGGCAAGTCCGCCTACCACGATGACATAGTAAAAAGCACCCATAAAAATTTTATGGGCATTTTGGTACTCTCCCTTTGCCAGTTTGGCTGCAATCACCTTGGATACTGCGGAAGGAATACTATAGGAAGAGACCAGAAGAATAATAGTATAAATCACATAGGCTGTGTTATAATATCCGTTTCCTTCGTCACCGATAATGGCTACCAGAGGGCTTCTGTATAAAATTCCAATAATTCTTACGACGATGCCTGCTGCTGCCAGAATCCCGGCCTGCAGAATGAATCCATCCTTTTTACTCTTTTGTCCCAAGACAAACCTCCTTATACGAGAAAGAGCTCCAGTACAAATACCACTATGCAGCTTATCACTGACACCTGAAACAGACTTTTTCCCCTCCAGGCCAGAAAAAGGGCTGTAATAAGGGCTGCCCCGCCTGCCCAGGGCGTCTGGGTCGCCTCCAGAATGGCCGGAAAGGTCATTACCGCCAGTGTTACATAAGGAACATAATAAAGAAAGGAACGAATAGTTGTATTGGTAATTTCCTTACGAATCAAGGTTAAAGGCAGAACGCGAATCAGATAGGTGATTCCTGCCATAATTAAAATATATACATATATGCTGCGTTCCATACTCCTAAATTGTCTCCTCTTTCTCCTGTTTATCTTTCAACGGAAACACCAGAGCTGCTGCCAGGGAGATGATTACCGTCAGAATAATAATCTTCATTCCTGCAGAAATGGCGTCAAAAATCGGCAGCCTATGAAAGAAAAAGCTGGTCAGAAAGCTCAAAACGACCAATCCTGCCACTACCTTATTTTCCCTAGCCGGGGGAACAAAAACGGCTGCAAACATTCCGTACAAAGCAACGCTCAAAGCGCTGACCAGACGTAAGGGCAAAATATTTCCCATCAGAACGCCCAAAAAGGTACCCATTGTCCATCCCGGTGCAGCCATGGAAATCACCCCATAAGAATAAGCTGGCTTCAGCTCCTCCTTCTGGGCAATGGAAACACCAAAAATTTCGTCCGTCACATAAAAGCCCATAAGCATTCTATGGAATAAACCGGTAGAGGGAGCTATTTTCTGACTCAATGCACAGGACATCAAAAGGTATCTGGCATTAGCCACTGCCTCCATTACCATAACCTCCAGATAGCCTGCATTCGCTGCAATCAGGGTAAAGCCGATAAATTCCCCCGCCGAAGCATTGATCAGGGCACTGGTAGCTGCCGCCTGAAAAGCCGTCATTCCTGCATTTTTTGCTGCAATTCCCAGGGTAAAGGAAACCGCAAAATATCCCAGTCCGATAGGTATACCGTCCTTCACCCCTTTACTAAACAATCGTTTATTTATGTCTCTCATTATCCATTCTCTCCAATATTAACCAAAATAAAACAATTCCGGTCTGAATGCAAGGGGATTTTCCATAATCCCCGAAAACCGCCTAATCCTACAGGGATTTTTCGTACAGCAGATATTCCTCTCCCTGCTCCTGTACTTTTCCCGCCAGCATAAAACCCAGTTTCTTGCAAAGACCCCGGGAGGGAATATTTGCTTCTTTTACCATAGCCTGCACCCGGATAAATCCATACTCTTCCTTCCCTACCTCTAATGCCTTTCGGCAAACCTCATAGGCCAGTCCTTTACGCTGATAATCGAAGGCGATCAGAAATCCCAGCTCAGGGTATTCATAACCCTCCCTTAAATTAAAGCCTACGCGTCCAATTATTTTCCCATCCTGCTTATGCTCCACAACCCAGGTTCCAAAGCCCCAGAAGGAGTAGGCATGGGCAATATAATTTCGCATATATTCCCGTTCCTCTTCCCGATTGGGATAGAGGCCTTCCATATAACGTGTGATTTCCTTTCTGGCATAAATATCATACAGGGCATCTACATCTTCTTCCTTCATTTCCCGGATAATACATCTGCTGGTTTTGGCAATTTGCCAGGGTATCCTCTGAAAACGGTTATATACCTTTTCCAAATAGGAAAACTCAACTTCCTCCAGTCCTTCTACCATGTAGGGCAGCTGTCCAAAACAGTCATTCCCGTTTTCCTGATGGAGCCAGCCCAGTACATTAGCCTGCTGCTTCAGCAGCCCCTGTGCTACCGTTCCCATATCGGTAATAAACAAAACCTCATTCAAAAGAAGATCCTGCTCAGGCAGTTCTCTAAAGAAGGTTATGTTTTGCTCCTCAAGCTGAGCCAGAAGCCGATCCAGTGATTCCGGGTTTTTCTTTGACAGCAGAATAATGTGTTTCAGCATAATGTTTCCTTTTCTTTTCAGTTCTTCTTTACTTCTTAACCAAAGCCCTGTACAATAGGTCATAAAAATAAAGTTCTCTTGTCCATTGTAAAACAAGAGACGAAGAAAGGAAAGTAATTATGACAGCAAATCCTATTGTTACTTTTACCATGGAAGATGGTTCTATTATCAAAGCAGAGTTGTATCCTGAGACAGCACCTGTTTCTGTGAACAACTTTATCAGTCTGATTAACAAAAACTTCTATGATGGCTTGATTTTTCATCGCGTAATCAAAGGCTTTATGATTCAGGGCGGCTGTCCTGATGGTACCGGTATGGGCGGCCCCGGCTACAGCATCAGAGGCGAATTCACCTCCAACCGCTTCCTCAAC
>SAMEA3663047__coassemble_1111_pt1 | contig 9274 bp, 9 predicted proteins | sample SAMEA3663047__metabat2_low_PE_007 | metagenome-assembled genome bin SAMEA3663047 (sample SAMEA3663047) | pig gut metagenome | biome: pig gut; feature: pig-associated habitat; material: faeces | place: France | collected 2012
GTTTGAATGCAAGCATTCACAGAATGTAAATTTGCATGGCTCTGAATAGTTACATATAATTTATGGTTTTACAATTTCAAACTCCTGCACGCCCATAAATCCAGGTGCCACTGCATATTTAGGGAAGGTCACTACCGGATTTCCCGCCTCGTTGATATAAAAGGTAGTATTCTCATCTACAGTTGTAAAGCCCTCTATAACGGGTCCATCCTCCTCTGCTTTCATTCCCCAATAGACATAATCTTCATTTTCTGCCATTCTCTCTTTCATCTGGGTCAGAATACTGTTATTGGCAATTTCCACATAATCAGCTCCCAGCACATCTTCCAGAGTAAGTTCACGGTTTTCAGCCAGATCCAGATTATAATAGTATTCCTCCTGATAGGAGGCTACCCATGCTTCCTCAAGGTAAAGTACAAAGGATACTCTCGCTTCATCCTGAAATTTAATCTCATAGTCTACGATTACATCCATGGTCCTTCCTGCCCAATCCTCCTCAGTTCCACCCGTTTCAAAAAAGGCTTTCTTATAGGCAGCAAAATCTTCCTCTGCTTTTGCCAGATGGCGGTTTACAATTTTTTCAATTTCCGCATTTACATCTACTGCCAAGGAGGGCTGTGCAATTTGTCCAGAAGTATTCTGCTTCGTTCCTTCCTGTGAAGCTGCTCCCGGCTGCCCTGCTGCATTTTCTTCTACTTCTACCGCGGGTACTTCTACTGCCAGATTGATACCGGTTTCCTCATTCTGCTCCTCATAAGAACGTACAGTTAATACCTTTGCCAAACGGCCTACTATGGGAAGCTGACTCATCTCCATTGCAAATGCCTGGTTACTGTTAAGTCCTATGCTAAAGCAAATCAAAACGGCCGCCGCTGTGGAAAGAGTTCTCCATAGCACTTTCGTAGGGCCCAAGCCCTTCTTCTTTTTTACTCTATCCATATTACGGAAATTTTCTTTGCTTCCGGCTATCTTTCGTCTGTCTGCTTCGGAATTTCTCTCTCCCGCTTTTCTCTTCTCGTCCATATGCCTGATGCTTTCATCTACTACCTGGGATAGTTCTTCCGGTATTTCTATATTGTCATATATTTTCTTACTCTTTTGAAGTATGCTTTCCCGCAGGTCTTTCATTTTTACCTCCTTTATGCGCTTACGGTTTTTCCCAAATCTGCCAGTCCCCTGTAGAGTCTGGACTTGACAGTATTGATATTCAAGCCTGTCACCTGGGCAATTTCTTTTAGAGACAGTTCTTCATAGAATCGAAGGATAATAATAGTTTTTATCGGGGTCGGCAGCTTTTGTACCTTTGTGTAAATTTCCTGAGCATCCTCCATCGGCATATCCCAGTAGGCCTCCTCCGGCATATCCACCGGATCCCAGGAAATCTCTTTTTTCCCTTTTCGTAACAGCTGTAATGCTTCATTGACCACCACGCGGTAAAGCCAGGTCTTTAAAGCATCCGGATTTCGAATAGAGTTACATTTTTCCAGAGCAGTACAAATAGCATTCTGTACTGCATCCAACGCATCCTCTTTATTCTGTACATAGCTGTAAGCCAGTCTGTACATCCTTTCCTGATTATCCAGAATATATTCCACCGTCTGTTCATAAATACTGTTCACTGGTCTTTCCTCCTGCAGAAGAGAAATTTTTCTTTTTTTACTGACCCCATGCATATCGCAAGCCCTGCTTGTGATATTGCTTAAATAGAAAATCGAAAAAGCTTTAATTTTTCAATTTACATCCTTCTATATGATAGATACAGCACATAAAGAAAAAGTTTCATAAATAAAAAAAAGCCGAAAAGATTTTTCCTTCCGGCTTTAATGTCCAGCCAAGATTATACTTTCAACGAAATACAGTATAGGCTGATGAAGCAGATAAATCAATAGCGAATTTCTTCCCAGTACTTCTGCTGCTGGAATACATACTCTGAATATTTTCCGATTAAACCAGGATCTTTTTTGACAAATTCCATAAAAAAAATATCCGGTAAGGAATAAAAAGAACCAGGGGATAAGAGGAAAATAATCGGTAGAATAGAAGGAAGGGGAAGGAAAGCCAAGATAAGCTCCCAAATTTCCCTGATACCAGCTGTTAGGCAACTCCACAAATCCCATTTTCCCCAGACCCAGATATCCTCTGTTTACGCTGCGGGTAAGCCCAAAAAAGAGGAAGCTGACTGCCATTCCCCATTCAAAAGAGAGGTGACGTAAAAAACGCTCCAGCGGAATCAACAGTAAAATACAGGAGCCAATACAGGTCAAAACCCCAAACACCACTCTGTTCTGGGGCATGCTCCAAAGAGTGACTGCTGTTACCAGCAGTCCTCCTCCAAAAACCATAAGACCATTTTTCAGCCGACGTTTTCCTATTGACCAGCAAAAACCGGATAAAAGAATAAACGTCCAGCATATGCTTTGCTGCCACAGCCAGGCTCCTTTTCCCTTATACCAGCTCCAGTCAAAGCCATAGATATACACCAGATTCCAGATTCCATGATAAAGAATCATACTGATTAAAGCTATTCCTCTGATGGAGTCCAGCAAAGCATATCGATTTGTCCTTCCCCCTCTCACCTTAAAACCTCTTAATCTTTCGAGTAGTATTTTTTTCAAACTCCACTTCTCTTACCTGAAGGGAATAAACCCGTTTATACAAAGGTGCCTGCCGATTATATTCATCGATAATCTTTTGCAGGCCCTCCCGAATATCCTTAATTTTCTTTTTTCGGGCATACTCATAATCAGGGAAAATTTCGGCTTCAATAACGCCTTCCTTTTCCCGTACCAGAATTTCCTGCACCAACCGACTCTCTCCCAGTTTATTTTCGATTTCCTCGGGAGAAACATTTTCACCGTTAGGGGTAATAATAAGATTCTTCTTCCGCCCGGTAAGGAAAACAAACCCCTCTTCATCCACATAGCCAAGGTCACCTGTTTTCAGCCAGCCGTCTTCCAGAACCTCTGCCGTTTCTTCCGGCATTTTGTAGTATCCCTGCATGACACTGCTGCCTCTTACCCAAAGCTCTTCGTCCACCGTTTTCGCCTCACAGTTAGGCATCAGCTTACCTACAGAGCCCTTTCGGTTATGGTCTATGTAGTTGGTGCTGATGACTGGTGCACACTCGGTCATTCCATAGCCCTGGTAAATGGTAATTCCATATTTGGCAAAGGTATCTACAAATGCCGGATTTAAATATGCACCGCCGCTGCAGATGGCTTTGAACTGCTTGCCAAACACCTTGGCTTTAATCAGAGGTGCAGGCACCCAGGCGGCCTCCTCCAGCTTTTTTACCAGCGTTTCAATCATCAATGGAACCATGAGAATCATTTCCGGTTCAAACAGCTTGATATTCTTTGCCACCCTCATAAGAGAGTCATTAATACAGATTACACTGCCCAGAGACAGGGTTTTTAAAATATCCATACTGAGGCAATAGGCATGATGAATGGGAAGCACGCTCATCACTACTGTTCCATAGTCAAATCCCATGTCAAGACAGGTGGCGTTTTCTGCCAGGTTGCGATGGGTCAGCATAACCCCCTTGCTTTTTCCTGTAGTTCCGGAAGTAAACATGATGGTAGCCAGATCTTCTGGTGCCGGTTCCAGAGAAAAGCCGTCTTCCTGCTTACGAAGCTCCTCCCACATGAATAAACATTCCTCCTCCGCACCATCCTTGTCAGAAATATCCTCCATAAAAATCAAATGCTTTAGCTGGGAACAGCTTTTTCGCGCCCAAGCTGCATCCTGAATTTTTCCTTTATCAAAAATCAATATTTCCACATCTGCACGATTTATCAGCTCACAAATATCCTCTTTTGGTAAAAGAGCGTCTAAAGGAACCGCCACTCTCCCACTGTTTACAATTCCGAAGTAGGAAACTACCCAGGAATAGGAGGTTGCTCCCAGTATGGCCACATGGCTTCCCTTCTGTGTCAGTGTATCCAGAAGAGCTGACAGCTTTTCTGAATCTTTTCTCAATTCCCCGTAGGTTTTTGCTTCTATCTTTACCGTTTTTTTGCCCTCGTCATTACTTCCTTTTACTTTATAGCGAAAAGCATCCTGAGAATGAAAGGCTTCCTCTGCCTGCACCAGCAGCTGACGCAGTGTGCTGCTTTTAACCTGACTCATTTTTCCTCACCTTCTGCTGCCTTAAGCAGCCTTTTTCAAATTGAACCAACTGTCCTTAAGCCAGTTGGTTCACTGTTAATTCGTTTCTTATGCAATACTTTCCAGATATTCTACCGCTTCCTGAACGGTACGGATATCCGCTGCTTCCTCCTGATCTACCTCCACGTCGAAGCGATCTTCAATTTCTCCCAGCATACTCATAAAGTCGAAGGAGGTGAAGCCCAAATCCTCCATAAAGCGGGATTCCGGCAAAATATCCTCTCTCTCCACTTCCACATACTCAGTGATTAAGTCCACTAACTGCTCAAACATCTCTCTTTTCCTTTCTCTTATTCGTATCTCAGGTATTCATAAAGGGTCTGTTTCCTTCCTAAACCAATTTGATGATTTCACCAATACTCAAATGAGGATTCTCAATTCCCTTGAACATAATTTTACACAAATAATAATAAAAGTATTCCAGTTTTTCTACTGTTACCGCCTCTACCTGATGTTCAAAGTTAAAATCCAGTCCATTATCATCGGTTCTGTGCATAACCGTAAGATACATTGCCTGTGTACTTGCTCCGTTGGGATACCATTTTGTCTTATAATGAATATCACCAAGCTGAGTAAGCCCCTTATCCTTCAACGTCAGTGGCTGATAGGTCAGTGACATGGGCTCATAGGTTCTTCCCGGTTTTAAATTATAGAGCTTTCTTCGATAAGTCATATATTCCACCGGGTTAAAATTAGTGTGCCGGAAGGTTTCATTCTGCTCATCCCGGATATGGAGAATTCCTTCCAGAAAGGTTTTATCCTCCGAAATGATGGTTCTGAAGGGGAATGAATGGATACGGGTTCCCCCCGATTTTTTCTCTGCCAGGGTAGCCCGTCTTGCATAGGCCACATTGATGGAAACATCCTCATTACCATTCATCTTCTGTAAGTAAGTACGGATACCCATAATCAGCAGACATTGCAGGGAAATATGCTGCTCTTCACAAAACTTCATCAGACGGCTGGTAGGCTCAGCTTCCAGATGGAAAATATCCAGCTGGGCATTCACATTTTGAGAAATAAACAGTGCCGCTCTGGCTTCGGGATCGGTTTCTCTCTCTCTTTCCAGTGCTGCCGGCCCGTCAATTCCATTATAGATAGGCTCAGATCTCTCAATCAGCTTGTAAAAATACTCTCTGTCTCTTTGCTGTGCCTTACCTCCCGCCTCGTACTCCAAATCCTTCTGAAGCTGCTCCAGATAGGAACGCATAGGCTTAGGATACTCTATTTCCTCATACATCATGCTGCAGTAAATCTCAATGATATCTCTTAAAAAGGCAATCAGAGACTGGGCATCCAGAATAAGGTGATCTCCTAGCAGATATATTCCATTATAACCATCCGGTGTGGTAATCATCACAATGCGGTTCATAGGGGAATCCTCTCTGGGAAAGGGTATTCTCGTCCATTCCTTCATGGTCTTTTCCGCTTCTTCCATGGTTTGTCCCCTAAAATCCACATAGTCGATCCAGAAGTCCTCATGGTCGGGTATATACTGATACCATTCTTTTTCTTTCTTATCGTAAGCAAAACGGATTCGCATAGATTCACAACGTTCATATGCCTGCATAATTGCCTTATACAATACGTCTCTGTCTATATCATATTGAATGGTCAGACTGGTTCCCACATTTACCACTTCCTTTTTAGGGCAATAATCCATGTAGAAGAAATGGAACTTCTGTGCAACGGTAAGCGGATAGGTTTTATATCCCTTTCTTGTTTTCATTGGTCTCCTCCAAATATTTCTTCCTGAAACTTATTCAAAGCCTTCTCATAGGCCTCTCTGTCTTTAAAGTAGCTTTCTCCATGGGCTGCCCCTTCAACAATCAGAATCTCCTTTGGAGACTGGCAGCAGTCATAAATTTCCCGACACATGGAACTGGGAACGAAGGTGTCGGCTGAACCATGAATGAACAGAATAGGCACCCTGGCTTTAGCCACCTCACGCTTTGCGTTGCATTCATCCATCCCGTATCCTGCCAATCTTTTATTAACGACATCCGCAAAGGGAATGACGGGAAAGGCAGGAATATGATACATGGAGTGTAAAACATGGGTAAAAACTTCCTTGGGTGAGGTAAAGGCGCAGTCAGAAACGATTCCCTTAACCTGATGTGGCAAATCCAACCCACTGGCCATTAAAACGGTGGAGCCGCCCATGGAAATTCCATGAAGCAGAATCTCCACATCCTCACCGCAGGTTTCAATTACCCAGTCAATCCACCCCAAAGCATCTTTTCTGTCCAGACAGCCAAAGCCTATATATTCTCCTTCACTGCTTCCATGTGCGCGGGCATCAGGATGCAGCATACCATAGCCCTGCTGTAAATAATAATAGGACAAACCGATAAAATCCTTTAAGCCCTGGCTGGTATAGCCATGAAAGCAAAGTACCATTCTTTTCTTCTGCTCTGATGGTCTGGGTGGAAAATAGGCCGCATGCAGCTTTAATCCGTCAAAGGAGGTCTGATAGACATCTTCATGCTCCTGTTCCAGTACATAGGCTTTACGCCAGGCCAGAATTTCCTTATATTGAGACCAGTCTGTTCCAGCCATTTTAATGGTTTTTTCCACATCTGTGTGGTTTCTTTTCATTGTCCGGCGGTAGAAATAGGCCGTTTCAGCGACTCCCACAGCAGCCAGTCCGCCGACACAAAGAGCTGCCATGGGAAGGAGTTTTTTCTTTTGCATCATTTCTTCTTTTTCCTCTCCTTTTTTGCCATATCGATAATTTCCTTCAGTTTGAGGGCCTTGTCCAAGTCCCCTTCCACCCTGAGCCTGTGAGCAAGAAATTCCGCTACCGGATCTGCTTTTCCCTCAGCCATCTTGAGAAAGGTTTCCGGACTGCTGATAAAAATGGCCTGACGGTCGTAATATTCATAAGGCTCAATATGGAGCTGGCCGTCTTTTACCTCCACGTAGAAGATTCCTCCAGCCTCCTGATCTTCAATATTAAATTGAAAAGCAAGATGCTCACGAATACCACTTACATCCGTTCCTATAAATCTGCTTTTCATTTCCTGAAAAAATTCTGCGTAAGTCATTTTTACCTCCATTCCGAAGCGTTCTCTTTTCGTTTTCTCTTTTTTTGCTATCCTACTAAAATCGTACTATATTGTCAAGCCATGACAGCTCCACTCCACACTGTCCATAGACCTGACATGCAGTTTTTTATTGTATAAATCATACATCACCAAATATTGGGTAAAGCTCTCCTTCTGCCCCACGACATTTCCCTGGGCATCAATATGACTATAATGGAACAATCCCAGACTGGCAGGCTCCCATACCGTACTCATGATGTTATTTCCCTGAGCCAGCATCCTCTCATCACTGAATCTGTTCCCGCAATCATTCAATGCCTTAAAAACTGCCAGACGGATAAAACGGTCATGAGAGCTGTAGCTGCCCGGAAAAGTCCCACTTAAGGACAAGTGGCCTGCCCCGGAATCCGCTTTTACCTTTCTTCCATCAAAAAGGAGCTGATCAATTGGCTTTCCTTCCAGTCCCTGCCTGAACTCCGGTGACTGAGAAATAAACCAGGACAGGTTCTCCAGCTGCCTGGAATAAACCGGGGCATTGGTCATTACACCAATAACTTCTTCTTTTTCATAGATTTGCAGTATTCCCGGATTGCTTTTGTCTGCCGCCTCTAATACCACTTCATTTCCCTGCTCATCCACAAAAAAATAATGCATGGCGGCAGATACACTGGTTCCTTCATGAGGGACATTCAGTATTTGAAGCCCCTTTGCTGCCTCCTTTACCTCATCCACATTCCTGCAAAGAGCTAATAGCCGGGTCACCAGCTCCATACCCATACAGCCCTCATAGCCTTCCCTTGCTTCTTCTGCACTGGTAGCCTCCGGCAGCATCAGTAATCCTCCCGTCAGACCCACTTCATTCATTCCATCCAGAAGCCAGCTATCTTCCTTATTATAAGTGATTCCCACAAAAGAAAACTTGATTGTCTCTGCTTTTTTACCGGAAAGCATTAAAGGCTTTCCCTTTTCTCCCCTGGCAATGTGTGCCCCTTCTTTTTTTAAGTCAGTTTCAATATCACAGGTTCTGAACCAATAAGGTCTGCCGGTGGCAGAGGTAAGTGTCATGGATGAACATGCAGGTAATGAATAAAGCCAACTGTTTTTCATAAATTTTCCTCCTGTACAGATAGATTTGCATAATTAGTATGATTTTCTTTTTTTCTTTATTTATACCATTTTTCTATAATTACTGCATTCTGATTCTTTTCTTTTTGAGAATCGTCTCCTATCTTTCCTGTTCCTCCTGTTTCTTCCTCTCCGCCTCCTCCAGCTTCTCATATTTATGGTCTTCCTGGGGTGTTGGAACCAGGTTCATGATCACGCTTTTATTCTGATGTTTCATATAAAAGTAACCCAGAATGGCAAAAATGATTGCTCCCACAAAGTTCACCAGAAGATCCATCATGGTATCAATCAGACCTATATCCAGATATCCTCCCACGCCCAGCGGCTGACCATTAATCATTACTTCTTCAATACCGGAAATCACTACTCTTAAGTTTTGTTTTGTGGGATCCAGATAGGTAGAGGATATGGTATGAATTACCGTATCCTTTTGCATATCCATCTTAAAAAAGGTATCCATTCCATATTCAAAAAACTCCCATAGTACACCTATGGTCATAGAAAAGCTAAAGGCAACAATAGCCAGAAAAAGGGGGGATAGGTTAAAGTGCAGCCTTTTGTGTCTGTTTAAAAGCTCCACCAGAGAAAAACCGATTGCCGCACACAGAAAACCATTCAGGGTATGAAGTATCGTATCCCAATAGGGAAAATGAATGTAAAAGGATTGAATTTCTCCCAAAATTTCTGCGGCAAAAATAAAGAATAGAATAATAATTTCCAATACAGAAGGGAATTCCACCTTGAAAGTGACCTGTAAAATACTGGGCATTATCATCAATACGAGGGTCAGCAGGCACAGGAATACGTTCTCATAGTTCCGGTTAAAAAACTGCAGAATCATCATCACAATGACGACTACACGCATTCCGCTGTAAACCAGAAAAGTGTTTTTATTTTCTGTCAATTCCAGATGTACCGCTTTCCAGAATTTT
>SAMEA3663047__coassemble_1180_pt1 | contig 8973 bp, 8 predicted proteins | sample SAMEA3663047__metabat2_low_PE_007 | metagenome-assembled genome bin SAMEA3663047 (sample SAMEA3663047) | pig gut metagenome | biome: pig gut; feature: pig-associated habitat; material: faeces | place: France | collected 2012
CAAATCAGTCTGATGAAAAGGGAGAAGGACGGATACATTACCCTCTATCTTGCCCTTACTCTGGGGGTAATGCTGTCTCTGATTTTTACTTTAATTGAGGGTGTACGTATGCAGACCATACGAATGGAAATAGAAGGTGTAATGGACATCGGACTGTACTCCATTTTTGGGGAGTATAATCGGCAGCTTCTTGAACAGTACGATCTGTTCTTTATTGATACCACCTATGGCCAAGGGGACCCATCAGTAAAAAATACGGAAGAGCATCTTCAATACTTTATGAATCAGAATTTTGAAAAGGAAGCGGCCGATTTTTTATCTTACCGGGATTTGACGGACCTGCATTGTGATAATGTGACTCTGGAAGGCTATCGGCTGGCTTCTGATCATCAGGGCCAGGTTTTAAAGGAACAGATTGTAGAATATATGAAGAGTCGTACCGGAATTACGCTGGCAGAGGATGTGGCCTACCGTACCAATCTGATTAGGGCAAGTAATCTTGACAGCAGGAGTATTAACGACGAATGGGATCAGGCTCATAAGGAGATTGACCGATTGGTGGAGGAAAAAAATCAGCAGATAAAAAAAGAAAATGAAGAGGGAAATGAAGCCACAGTTACCATTGATAATCCTGCTGATTCGGTGAGAGAAAGCCGGGGAAAAGGAATTTTACAGGTGGCTCTGCCAGCAGGAAAAACAGTATCTGCTATGGAAATTTACCCGGAGTATTATTTCAGCCACAGGCAGCCATTGCAGGGAAAAGGACAGATAGAGGAAGAAGAATCTTTGCTGGAGCAGACAGCTGGACGAATCTTTTTACAGGAATATCTTTTTGAAAAATGTGGCTTCTATGGACAGGCTTTGGAAAAGGGAGCTTTGGAATATCAGCTGGAGTATATTCTGAAGAGAAGGAGCCGGGATGACGAAAATCTGCAGGAGGTGCTGAAGGATATTCTGCATATCCGACAGGCAGCCAATACGCTGTATTTGTTTTCCAGTCAGGAAAAGCAGACGCAGGCAGGGCTGTTAGCGTCTGCACTTACTGCACTGCTGCTCATGCCTGAGCTGGAAGAAGTGGTAAAGTACTCATTACTGTTTGCATGGGGCTATGCAGAAAGTGTAAAAGACCTTCATATTTTACTGGATGGAAATAAGGTACCTTTGTTTAAGGATGATGCCAGCTGGAATACACCCCTGCTGCATCTGGCCAATTTTACTTCACATCTGGATGAATATCATTCTTCAGAACAGGGCTTTTCTTACCAGAATTACCTGGAGGTATTCCTGTATATGGAAAGTGAGGAAAAAGTACTGGAAGGCTTCATGGACATATGTGAAATGGATATTCGTCTTACATCGGGAAATGAATATTTTCGGATTGACGGGTGCGTAAAAGCGGTAAAAGCCAAAGCCAATATTAGCAGTAAATATGGATATGGATACGATATTACAAGAAGTTTTTCTTATTAAAACAGAAAGGAGGAGTAAGACGGGATGTCCTTTTGGATGAATCAGTTAACCAATCAATTTGACACAAAAGCTTCTCTCCAGACAAGCGTTAAGAGTAAAATCTCATTAAAAAACATAAGTAAACTCAATCCTGACAGTAAAAAAGTTTGTTCTTTCCCTAAAGAATACCTATCCAAAAGGATGTCCCGTTTTACTTCTCCAGGGGTAAAGGCTTCCATAACGGTTGAGTCCTCTATGGCCTTTTCCCTTTTTCTCTTTTTTCTGGTAAACGTATTTTCCCTGATTTTTCTGTTTATTCAATATGGCAAGCAGCTGCAAAATCTACATCAGCAGGGAAAGGAACTGGCTGTTTATGCCTATGGGGCAGAAGGCTTTTCGGAAAACAGCGACAGCCTGATTCGCTTGAGAAAGGAGGAAAAGATGGAATCCCCCTTTTCGCTCATGGCAATGCCCAGCTGTAAAATGGTGGTACAGTGTGTGGTTAAGCCCTGGACAGGCTATGATGTGACCGGAGACTGGGGAGGTGGGGAGGAAGAAGCCATTGTTTATATGGCAGAGCATGGTAAGGTATACCACAAAAGTCTGCACTGTACGCATCTGGCTCTTTCCATAAGGGCGGCATCCTTTTCGCAGGTTATGGAAGAAAGGAATCGGTCAGGCAGAAAATATACGCCCTGTGAATACTGTGGGAAACAGAGCTTTGCTACTCTTGTTTATCTTACAGAGCAGGGGGACAGATACCATTTCAGTTTGGGCTGCCAGGGACTGAAAAGAACCGTAAGAGGTGTATACCTGTCACAGCTTCCAGAGATTCCAGCCTGTAGTAAATGCAGATAAAAGCGGCTTTTTGGTGGAAGCAGAATAGGGAGAAAAGGGGAGGAAAAATGGGAGAAATTATTTTAATGGGTTATTTAGGAGCCGGAGCTTTAATGGATGGAAAAAGGAAGCAGATCAGCTTTGCCTATCTTTGGGTGGGAATTGTGCTTGCCATAGCCTTTTTATGGGGAGAATGGAGCAAAAGCAAACTTACATTGATTGATTTGATTCTGCGTCTGCTTCCCGGAGCTTTTTTTCTGATATGCAGTAGGCTGACGCAGGAAAAGGTAGGCTATGGAGATGGAATGATGCTGCTGATCCTGGGAGGGTGCTTTCCTCTTTCCTCCTTGTGGCTCATCTGTCTGATGGCCATATTTTTGCTTACTTTGTGGGCAGGACTTCTGCTTACGCTGAAAAAAGCAGGACGCCATACGAAAATTCCGTTTTTGCCGTTTTTGTGGGCAGCCAGCCTGATTGTGTGGAGATGTACCAATGGATAAAAGAAAAAAGGTATGGAAGGGCTATTTGACAGTGGAGGCTTCATTGATAATGCCACTGCTAATTTCAGCAATCATTTTTACTCTTTATCTGGGATTTTATCTTTATAATGTCTGTATTCTTCATCAGGTTGCCTATACAGCCGCACTTCGGGGCAGTCTGGTAAAGGAAGGAAGCAATGCTCAGATTGAAGAATTTACCGATGGTCAGCTGAAAGAGCTGGTGGAAGGCCGATTGTTGGCAGTAAAAACTATGGAAAGCCGGGTGCAGGTATCCTGGAATAAAGTAAGAGTGGGAGTATCCATTAGTGTATATATGCCCTTTAGTGAGTGGGTTTCTCACAAAGTCGGTTTGTGGACTTTTGAGACACAGGCAGAGGCTAAAAGGCTGGAACCGGTAAACATTATACGAAGCATGAGAACGGTGGGAGGAAAATAAAGGATGGAAGTACGTTATAAATCAGATCTATATGCCAGTTATATGCAGATACATATTCCCGGGAAGGTAAACCGCAAACAGTATGCATTTCAAATGCTGGAAGAAAATCGTATAAAAGGAATTCTTTCTGCGAAGGAACGGCTGGAAGAGGGGGAGGCCTATCTTTGTCTGGATATCACAGGAAGAAAAAGTCTGCAGCAGGAATATCAGGACAAGGAGCTTACACTGGAGGATATGACCCGCCTTTTCCAACAGCTTGCTGCAATATTTGATGAATTGAGAAATTATCTGTTATCCCATAGGTCTGTTTTGCTTAAGCCAGAGTATCTGTATCTGGATATTGAAACTAAAGAACTGGAGGTGGCCCTGCTCCCATGGGAGAGAGAAGCTGAAGAAGGACTCCGTCATTTGGCAGAATTTTTTCTGGAAAAAATGAACCAGCGGGATGAACATGGTATTAATGCAGCCTATTTATTTTATAAGCAGCAGAGTCAGCCCAATTTTTCTCTCTGCCAATTTTTAGCCACGATAGAAAAAGAAAATATCCTGAAACGCCAAAAGAAGAAGGAGGAGATTTATGGGCTACATTCTTCAGAAGAAAAATCCGGATTGGAAATTTCCTTTCCCGAAATGGAGGATGAAGGGGAAGGAACAGGGCAGACCGGGATATTATCCCTTGAAACAGAAGAAAGAAGGGGAAAGAAGAGAAAGGGAATAAGAGGACTTTGGGACAGGCTTTTTAGAAAAAGAAAGAAAGCTTTGTCGGAAACAGATTTCAGCCTGTCTGATTATACGATAAAAAGTCAGGAGGAAGAATATCCGGCCTGTCAGGAAACCATTTTTTTTGAAAGTCAGGAGGAAGGCTGGAAGCTGCAATGGAAAGAAAGAGGGAGGACAAAGACGGCCTCATTAGAAACCCTTCCGGTTACAGTAGGAAAGATCAGAGAAGAGGTTTCTATCGTTATGGCAGACAGCTCGGTCAGCCGAATCCATTGTCGATTTGTCGAGCGGGATGGGGGAATAGCCGTTATGGATATGAACTCGACTAACGGAACAGTCCTAAACGGAATGCGGCTCAGACCGGGAGAAATCATGGGAATTACAAAAAATGATGAAATCCTCATTGGTAAAGTAAGGGTACTTGTTGTATAATAGGAAAAAGATTTACCGAATGTAAGGGAGGATATGCAGTGAAGATAAATATCTATTACGGCGGCAGAGGAATGATGGATGATCCAACCCTGTTTGTCATTAATAAGATGCAGGAGGTTTTGCAGGAGCTGAACGTATCTGTTGATCGATATAATCTGTATGAGCTTAAGAACTCGATTACTACCTTACCTCAGACTCTTAAGGATGTGGATGGAATTATTCTGGCCAGCACGGTAGAATGGTATGGTATTGGCGGATACATGCAGCAGTTTCTGGATGCCTGCTGGCTGTACGGAGATAAAGAGAAAATTGCGAAAATTTATATGAGTCCAATCGTAATGTCTACTACATACGGAGAAAGAGAGGCTAAGCTGAATCTTCGTGTGGCCTGGGAGATTTTGGGCGGCCTCCCCTGCAGCGGTATTTGTGGATATATTTCGGATACAGCCCTGCTGGAGATGAATGATGATTATGTCCGCCTGATTGAGAAAAAGGCGGAGAATATGTACAGAACAATCAACCAGAAGGTAGCAAGTTTTCCCGCAAGTAATCAGGCAGTTAAGCAGAAAGTGGCAGTTTTCAAGAACTTCGATCTTACACCCCAGGAAACGGAGCAGCTCTCCCAATATGCGTCGGATGATGACTATGTACAGCGTCAGAAAGAGGATTTGCAGGAGCTGGCAAGTATGTTCAGAGGAATGATGAAGGGCAGGGAAAGCGACGGAGAGAATCAGTTTATCCAGGATTTCCAGAATCATTTTAAGCCGCAGCCAGGATTCAGAGGTAAATATAAGTTTACTATTGAAGGAATTAAAAAGCCACTTGTTGTGCAGGTAGACGGAGGAGAACTACAGTGTGCTTATCAGGAAACGGACAGGGCAGATGTTGAGGCCCAGCTTACAGAGGATACCCTAAACAACATTGTTGCCGGTCATATGACTTTTCAGAGAGCCTTTATGGGTGGGGATATGACGATGAAGGGGGATTTCAGAATTTTGAGAACCCTGGATCAGATTTTTGTTTTCATGGATGGTCAATAAACAGAAATAAAATAAAGTTGAAAAAAAGCTGCTCAGGCAGCAGGAGATGAGGTAAATATGGATAATTGCATTTTTTGTAAAATTGCCAGTGGGGAGATTCCCGCAGGAACGATTGAAGAGACGGATTTATTCAGGGTAGTCCTGGATGTGGCTCCTGCCACAAAGGGCCATGCTCTGATCTTACCCAAGGCTCATTATGCCAATCTTTATGAAATGCCCGAAGATTTAGCCGGTGAGGCAATGAAGCTGGCGAAGAAAATGGCGATAAGGATGAAAGAAAAATTAAACTGTGACGGAGTAAATATCGTGCAGAATAATGAAGAAGCAGCAGGGCAGACCGTATTTCACTTCCACATGCACCTGATTCCCCGTTATAGGGAAGATGGGCAGCGGATTGGCTGGAAGCCGGGAGAGCCCACCTCGGAGGAATTGGATGCGGTTAAGGCAGCTTTAAGCTAAAGAGGATGTGTGCTGAGCAGGCACACATCCTTTCGCTAACTTACCTCTTTAATTAAATTCATAATTGTACCAATGGAGTTGATCTGCTTGCTTTCGCACATGTGATCAATATAAATTTGACGATTGGCATAAAGCTCATGTATTTTTTCTACCAGAATATCGCAATCCAGATAGTCTTCCCTTAATACGATGCTGAAGCCCTGTTCCTCAAAGGAGCGGGCATTGAGGATCTGGTCTCCGCGACTGCCTACCTGCAGGGGAATTAAGAGATTGGGCTTTTTTAAGGCAAGCAGTTCACAGATAGCATTGGCACCTGCCCGGGAAATCACCATATCTGCCATAGCAAATACATCCTTTAAATCACCCTTCAAATATTCAAATTGCTTATAGCCGGGAACGGTAAGCATCAGATTATCTACCTTATCCTTACCGCAAATATGGACTACCTGAAAATCTCCCAGAAGTTTTGGAAGGGCCTCTCTTACCATCACATTGACGCTGGCAGCACCCTGTGAACCTCCGATAACCATAATCACCGGTTTGTTGGCAGAAAATCCGCATAAATCCAGAGCAGCCAGCTTGTTTCCACGGGTCAGTTCCTGGCGAATGGGAGAACCGGTAAGGACAGCTTTTCCGGAAGGAACATTCTGAAGAGTTTCCGGAAAATTGCAGCAGATCTTATCTGCCACAGGAATACAAAGCTTGTTGGCCAGTCCGGGCGTCATATCTGATTCATGGATAATGCAGGGGATTTTTAAGGAGGCAGCAGCCCGGACTACCGGAACAGAAACAAAACCACCCTTAGAAAAGACTACATCGGGTCTGATTTCTTTTAAAAAGGTTCGGGCCTGTTTATATCCTTTCATTACCCGGAAGGGATCGGAAAAATTTTTCAAGTCGAAGTAGCGGCGAAACCGTCCTGTGGAAATTCCATAATAAGGAATCTTAAAGTCTTCAATTAATCTTTTCTCAATACCGCCGTAGGAGCCGATATAACTGATTTCATATCCCTCCTTTTCCAGAAAAGGGAGGAGGGCTATATTGGGGGTAACATGGCCTGCTGTACCGCCGCCGGTTAGTACAATTTTTTTACTCATTATCTCAGCCTTTCCAAATGATTTGGTGTCTGTCAATTTTTTACTGTGAAAGTAAGTATAGCAGAAACGGAATACCCTTTCCAGCCCCTTTTCCCTTTTGATTGTCCTGTTAAAGCCGTATACTGATCGAAAACGGCCGAAAAATAAAGAAATCGGAAAAAAGCAGCGAGGCCTTAGCTGCTGTGAGTATTGTAGGAGAAAAAACTTTTTCTTATACTTATAAAACAGATTTAAGAAAAAGGAGGAGTTAGTTATGGACTATTTTTGGGGACAAGGATGGCTGGTAGCAGGAATCATCATCTTTTTTCTGCTCAGTATATGCTGTCAGCTTTTGGCAGGATTATTTTTATTGCAGCTTTTAAAGGAATCAAAGGAGTTGGAAGAGGGGTCACCCAGATTGCTGCGAAGCTGGCTGGAACAATATTTAAAGGAGGCAAACCAGATTTCCAATACCTCAGCCTTTGTGGAGAAAGGTTTGCTGGAATTTAAAATAGGAAAATTTAATCTGTTTCAGCTAAAGCATATGGCGGGGCAACTGCTGCTGTTTAGTGTATTCCTTTCAGGGCTGGGAGCCTGTAAAGGAATTGTGGAAGGAAAAACCCTGGGGCAGATTTTGCCCTTCTATATTATTTGCCTTCTGGGGCTGTATATTCATTTTTCCCTTTCTGGCATCATTGATATGGAAGAGAAGAAGCAGATAATCAGGACTAATCTGCTGGATTTTCTGGAAAACCACAAGCCCTATCTGTGGGGAAACAGCTGTCTGGAAACAGAGGAGAATAAAGACATTGAAAAAGAAGTGGCTTTTGGAGAGAAAGAAGAGGAACAGCTGAAAGAGCTGCTTAAGGAAATTTTGGCTTGAAAAAGCATAACCACTTTGCTACACTGACAATAGTATAAGAAGCAAAATATATGGTTTATGGAGGAATGGGAATGGGAAATAAAGTAGCCTTTGATTATTCTAAAGCAACTTGCTTTGTCAGCGAGAATGAAGTAGATTTAATGAAAAAGCTGACACTGGATGCCAGAGAAGTTCTGGTATCGAAAACCGGTGCCGGAAATGATTTCCTGGGCTGGATTGATTTACCGGTAAATTATGATAAAGAAGAGTTTGCCAGAATTAAAAAGGCAGCAGCTAAGATCCAGGAAGACTCTGAAATATTGCTGGTAATCGGAATCGGTGGTTCCTATCTGGGAGCAAGGGCAGCCATTGAATTTTTAAGACACAGCTTTTATAATGTGGTGGACAAGTCTGTACGGAAAACACCGGAGATTTATTTCGTCGGAAATTCTATCAGCTCTACCTATATTCGAGATTTAATGGATGTAATCGGAGACAGGGATTTTTCCATTAATATGATTTCCAAGTCTGGTACTACGACAGAACCTGCCATCGCCTTTCGCGTATTCAAGGAGCTGGCAGAGAAAAAATATGGCAAGGAGGGAGCAGCAAAAAGAATTTATGCTACCACTGATAAAGCAAGAGGTTCGCTGAAAGGCCTTGCCGATGCTGAGGGCTATGAAACCTTCGTTGTACCGGACGATATTGGCGGACGTTTCTCGGTGCTTACCGCAGTGGGGCTGTTACCTATAGCAGTCAGCGGTGCAGATATTGATAGACTGATGGAAGGTGCAGCAGACGGGCGAAAAAAGGCTTTGGAGAACAGCTTTGAAGATAATGATGCTTTAAAGTATGCAGCATTAAGGAATATTATGCTGCGAAAGGGGAAGGGAATAGAAGTTCTTGCCAACTATGAACCCAGTGTACACTATGTATCGGAATGGTGGAAGCAGCTTTATGGAGAGAGTGAAGGCAAGGATCAGAAGGGCATTTTCCCTGCCAGTGTGGATTTGACGACAGATCTTCATTCTATGGGACAGTTTATTCAGGACGGTGCCCGTACCCTGTTTGAAACCGTAATTGATGTTGAAAGCTCCAGAGCGGAAATTGTGCTGGGCGAAGAAGCGGTAGATTTGGATGGACTGAACTATCTGGCGGGAAA
>SAMEA3663047__coassemble_1226_pt1 | contig 8801 bp, 6 predicted proteins | sample SAMEA3663047__metabat2_low_PE_007 | metagenome-assembled genome bin SAMEA3663047 (sample SAMEA3663047) | pig gut metagenome | biome: pig gut; feature: pig-associated habitat; material: faeces | place: France | collected 2012
TTGATGATGGTGATATCGTGGGATAAAGGATAAATATTAGCGATTACGACAAGCAAGATAGTAAAGACAACAGAATAATATATCAAAAGAGAAGGAGTGAGTGAATTGCCTGGATTACAAGAATATAAATGCCCATGCTGTGGTGGTGCTATTGCATTCGACAGTACGCTGCAAAAAATGAAGTGCCCGTTCTGTGATACAGAGTTTGAAATGGAAGCACTGGCAGCCTATGACAGTGAGCTGCAACAGGAGCAGGCGGATGATATGACCTGGGAGACCTCTGCCGGTACCCAGTGGCAGGATGGAGAAACAGACGGATTTAAGACCTACGTCTGTAAATCCTGTGGTGGTGAAATTGTGGGAGATGAGAATACAGCAGCTACCTCCTGTCCCTTCTGTGGAAATCCTGTGGTTATGATGGGGCAGTTCGCAGGTGCCTTGAAGCCGGACTATGTCATTCCCTTTAAACTGGATAAAAAAGCGGCAAAGGCGGCATTGAACAGGCATTACCAGGGCAAGCGGCTTCTGCCGAAGGTATTCAAGGATCAGAATCATATCGATGAGATCAAGGGGATATACGTTCCTTTCTGGCTTTTTGATGCAGATGCAAAGGCCAGTATTCGTTATAAGGGAACCCGGGTTCGTGCCTGGAGTGACAGTGATTATGACTATACAGAGACCTCCTATTATTCGATTGTTCGAGGCGGTGACGTTGGCTTTGAGCGGGTTCCTGTGGATGGCTCTACCAAAATGGCAGATGATTTGATGGAATCCATTGAACCCTTTGATTTCTCCGGGGCAGTAGATTTTCAGACGGCCTATCTGGCCGGATATCTGGCAGATAAATATGATGTGGATGCCGGGCAGAGTATTGAACGGGCTAACCAGAGGATTAAGAAAAGTACAGAAGATACCGTTGCGGCTACGGTTAAGGGATATACAACCGTTATGCCGGAATTTACAAACATCCGTCTGCAGAACGGAAAAGCAAAATATGCACTTTATCCGGTATGGCTTTTGAATACTACATGGCAGGGACATAACTACACCTTTGCCATGAATGGACAGACAGGAAAGTTTGTGGGTGACATGCCTATGGATAAAGGTGCATTTATGAGATGGCTGTTAGGGCTTTGGAGCATTACCAGTGCTGCGGTTTTTGTAATCAGCTGTCTGATGTGGCTGCTGTAAGGAGGTGCAGACGATGAAAAGACGAATTTCAGCTATTTTACTTATATTTATTTTATGTACCTTTTACAGTATACCGGTGCTGGCGGCAGAGACCGAATACGTTGTGGCTGAGCCGGAGAATATTATTGCTGATACAGCGGCAATGATGTCCTGGGAAGAGGGGGAAATGGCTTCCCCTGAAGAGACAGGTGCAAATAACACCATTCTTTTACAGGAAAAGACAAGAGTAGTGGATATGGCGGATTTGCTGAGCGATTCAGAGGAGTCTTCTTTGCTCTTTAAACTGGATGAAATCAGTGAACGACAGCAGTTTGACGTGGTTGTGGTGACGGTTGGCTCTCTGGATGGGAAGACACCCACAGCCTATGCTGATGATTTTTATGATTACAACGGCTACGGCTTCGGAGCAGAATATGATGGTGTGCTGCTGCTGGTGAGCATGGAGGAACGGGATTGGAGTATTTCCACCTGTGGATATGGCATTACCGCACTTACGGATGCGGGACAGGAATATATTTCCGAAAACTTCATACCCCAATTAAGCAGTGGGGATTATGCGGGGGCATTTAATACTTTTGCAGATTTATGTGATGAATTTGTGACACAGGCAAAAAACAAAAACCCCTATGATGTTGGCAATATGCCAAAAGGGCCCTTACCACTTGGAAGGAATCTCATTATTGCTCTTGTGTCAGGTTTGCTGGTAGCCCTTGTAGGAACCGGTATCATGAAAGGGCAGCTGAAGTCTGTGCATGCCAAGGCAGCAGCAGGCGATTATATGAAAAAGGGCAGCCTGAATATCAGGGAGTCGAGAGATACTTTCCTTTATAAGCATACGGATCGCAGGGCGAAACCGAAGGAAAGCAGCTCAAGCGGCGGGTCCAGTACACATACCTCTTCCTCTGGCAGAACCCATGGCGGTTCCAGCGGAAAGTTCTAGTGTGCTGTGATATCGGTTTTCAACCAGACAGTACATTAGTATTCTGGAAGGGATGTATTAAGAAGGAGTCTGCGAAATGATAAAAAATACGAAAAAGCATCAGAAAAGGATGGCCTGGCTTTTGCTTGTCCTGCTGGTTCTCACAGGCTGTACGGCCGGAAAGGAAGCAGGGAATGCTGACCGCAAGGAGAAGTACAATACCGAAACTACAGCAGAGATTCAGTCAGAAGCTGATGGAGAGGGTTTGGCAGCAGATGGTCAGGAGAGTAATCTGAAAAAGGCTGTAACGCCAATCGGTGTAGAAACAGGACATTATTATGATTATTATTGGGACGACGTTTTTGACAATATTACAGCAAGTGTAAAATACCCCTATATGAATCTGAGTGATGAGGACAGGAAAGCGTATCCTGAATTGGAGCAGGCTGTTACCCAGCTGATGGAGGAGAGAAAGGAAAGCTGCCTGAAGCTGTATTCAGAGGCGATTCAGACAGGTGCGGGTTATTTTACGGAGGATAGAGAGTATACAGATTCATTTGAGGTTTCAGAAACGGTTACCGTAAGAAGAGCAGACACCAGAGTCTTAAGTCTGATGCTGGATGGATACTATTATGTGGGAGGGGCACATGGATACCCGTACAATATGGGAGCAGCTTTTGATACGGAAACGGGAAAGAGACTGGCACTTACAGATGTGATAACCGATATGGAGCTGCTTCCAGAAGCGGTAGAGAAGGAGCTGGAAACTTTCTGGGATATGGAGTATTTCTATGAAAATCTGGATATGGCTACTTTTTTCCAGGAATATCTTGATGATGTTCAATGGGTTCTGGATTATCATGGCATTACCTTTTATTTTAATCCCTATGAGATTGCTCCCTATGCATCAGGTATTTCAAACGTTACCATTTCCTTTGCGGATTACCCGGAACTTTTTCACCAGGAATATCAGGAGATTCCTAAAAGCTATGGTGTGGAGCTTTCTCCGGGAGGAAAATTCTATTATGATGTGGATGGGGACGAAAGGCTGGATACCCTCATTATTTCTGCTGCAAAGGGAGAAGAAGAGAATTACGAATCACAGACCATTCGGATTAATGATGCAGAGTATGAGGAAGATTCAGGAATCTATGAGATTGAGACTGTACTGGTGCATACCACAGAAGGAAGAAATTATCTGTATGTGGGACAGCAGTATCCCGACGATTTCTGGGTCTATTCGATTTATGACGTAAGCGATGGTTCTGTTGAAAAGATTGATGTTGTGTACTCCGGTCGCCACAGCATCATCAAATGGGAAGAGGAATATTATGCACGCCAGGTTCTGACGGATCCGCAGAATTTTCTTTTAGATACCTTTACACAGATGCTGGGAACCGCTTACGGCTACAACATTTACCAGGTGGGAACAGACGGACTTCCCGTAAAGGAGCATGACTGGTATTATATAGGTAGTGAGATAGAATTTACAATGCAAAAAGACCTTACCGTAGCTGTGGTAGATGAAGAGGGAAAGACAACAGGAGAGACTGAGGTAAAAACAGGAGCTAAGGTACGTTATTACCGGACGGATGGAGAAAACTGGGCGGATATTTTACTTTCGGATGGAAGGATTGGAAGAGTATTTCCTGAATACTCAAACGGATACTGGACAGTAGATGGCATTGATGTGGAAGAGGTATTTGAAGGGATTATTTTTGGCGGATAAAACAGCCACCGTAAGGACAGGTAAGGGGATTGACTTTTCCGGGAAGTTTTAGCGTTAGCTGACTGCCAAGTAAAGGTGAGAAAGGTAAAAAGAGTGATGAAAGATACATCTTCAGGAGCAATGGGAATATTGGGCCTGGCAGGGGCAGCAATTATATTTTTTGTTATGCGAAAATTTTTCCCGGCGCTTTCAATGATTCTGCTGATTATTTTAGGCATCCTCCTGCTTCTGGTAGTAGTGCTGGTTGTATTGGTCATCTTTTTTTCCAGACAGAAGCCGGAGGAAAAAGAGGATAGTAAAGCATCAGCGGACAGGAAGGCGATTCTGACCAGAGGGCATTCCAATCTTATGGAAATAAGGCGTCTGGCAGTACGGGTCAGGAATCCGCAGATTCGTGCATTAAGCGAAGAAATTTGCCGGACTGCCGACAAAATTCTTAGAACGCTCAAAAGTCAGCCGGAGGATATTCCTACAGTTCGTCAATTTCTCAACTACTATTTACCCACTATGGGAAGTATTCTTACGAAATATGTTCGAGTGCAGGAAAGTGGTGTACCGACAGCGGATTTGGAGGAAAGTGCCATAGCCTGTCTGGGAAATATCAAAAATGCTATGGAGAAGCAGTATGCAAATCTGTTTGAAGACGATATATTGGATTTGACGGTGGAAATGGAGGTACTGACACTGGCCTGTAAGCGGGACGGCCTGCTGGTGGATGAGGATTTTCGGGACGACGGACAAGACATAACTTTGACTTTATAATTCAGAGACAGCCCATATTCCGGGATGGAGAGATGAATATGGGGAAGCAAAAGATATGCCCGGCTAAATAAAACAACGGCCACTTTGACCTTTGTGATTAGGTCAAAGCGGCCGTTGTTTTTATAAATCGTCTACCAGAGCGCTGCTCTTAGCGTAGGCTGTACTTCTGGCCTCGAAGAAATCGGTTTTGATGGTATTGGCATTGGAATACTGGGATACCCAGGTCATGCTGACCGGCTCTGTCTGGTAGCCCTCATAAATAGGGTCAAGACCGATGTTTCGGCATCTGAGGTTGCCCAGATAGCGGATATAGTCGGTAATCATTTCCCTGGTCAGTCCCTGAATGTCATCTCCAATTACATAATGTCCCCATTTAATCTCCTGTTCGCAGCCCTCCTTAATCATTTTACGGTAGGTATCCAGCCTGTCTGGAGTGAACAGCTCGGGATGTTCCTTTTTTAACTCCAGGAGAATATTGGAAAACAGCCAGAGATGGGTATTCTCATCCCGGTTAATGTACCGGATTTCCTGGACAGAGCCAGGCATACGGTTGTTTCTGGCCAGATTGTAAAAGAACATAAAGCCGCTGTAAAAATACACTCCCTCCAGGATATAGTTGGCAATAATGGTTCTTACCAGCATTTCCATGCTCTTATCCTGCTGAAAATCATTATATAGATTGCCAATAAATTCATTACGGGAAAGCAGATGCTCATCCTCCTTCCACTGATAAAGGACGCTGCTTCTTTCCTGAGGCTCACAGATGGTATCCAGCATATAGCTGTAGCTTTGGCTGTGAACCGCCTCCTGAAAGGTCTGGATGGAAAGGCACAGGTTTACTTCATTAGCCGTAATGTACTGGCTGATGTTAGGCAGATTAGCGGTCTGGATACTGTCCAGAAAGATCAGAAAGGAGAGTATCTTATCATAAGCTCTCTTTTCTGCCTTGGGAAGAAGACGATAGTCCTTCACATCCATTCCCAGATTGATTTCTTCAGGAATCCAGAAATTATTCATGGCCTGACGGTACCAGTCGCTGACCCATTTATATTTCATATTGTTAAAATCGTTTAGATTGGTGGTGTTGCCTCCCACCATTTTACGTTCTCGGACATCCGTATCCCCCTCTGGATTAAAAAGGGGCTTTCTGGTTAATTCTGACATAATCCTTTCCTTTCCTGCTTTAAAAATATATTTTTACTGTCGGTGCTATGATGAACAGACCTCACATTCCTCAACCTCCAGACTCTTGGAACGGATGTAATAGATGGTCTTAACACCCTGTTCCCAGGCCAGCAGATAGAGATTCAGTACCTTGCGGAAGGTATACTCATTGGTAATGTACAGATTCATGCTCTGAGCCTGATCAATGTGACGCTGGCGGACTCCGCAGGCTCTTACGGACCAGGTCTGGTCAATCTGATGTGCATTTTTGTAGTACCAGAAGGTGTCCATAGACAGCTCAGGTGCCACCCGGGGCATAAGTCCGTTCTTTTTTTCCTCCAGGAAGAAGCGGTTCATTACCGGATCCAGGCCGGCTGTGGTACCTGCCAGAATACTGGTACTTCCGGTAGGGGCAATAGCCAAAAGATAAGCATTTCGCATCCCTTTTTCGGCTACCTTTTGGGCCAGGGCAGTCCAACGCTCATCTACGAGTCCCCGTTTTTTAAAGTAAGCACCGGTTTGCCAGTCACTTCCTTTAAAATAGGAATAACTTCCCTTTTCGGCAGCATTTTCACAGCTGGCTTCAATGGCAGCATAGTGAATACGGCTGAAAACCTCATCCGTAAAGGAAAGATGCTCTTCGCTCTCCCAGCTGATTTTGTGTTTAGCCAGCATATGGTGGTATCCGCTTATACCCAGACCTACAGGACGATAGTTTTCATTATTGATTTTGGCGTAGGGCAGCGGAAAAAAGTTAAGGTCAATTACATTATCCAGGGCACGCATGGCACTCTTCGTTATGTAAGAAAGCTCATCAGGATTTTTTACGTCAATTCTTCCCAAAGACAGGCTGGCCAGATTGCAGACTACAAATTCTCCTGGTCGGGTTACGGTAACGACTACCTGTTCTCCATCTTTGGTTTCTATGGTTTGTTCTACAGATTCAATTTCTGCCATATTCTGGGCAATTTCTGTACAGAGGTTGCTGCAGTAAATCATTCCCTTATGGCTGTTGGGATTGGCCCGGTTTACGTGATCCCGGTTAAAGGTAAAGGGAGTACCCGTTTCTACCACACTTTTAATGATTAAACGAACCAGGGACTTAATGGGAATTACCCGCTTGGGAATTCGGGAATCGTGGATACAGTCCAGGTATTTTTCCTCCCATTCTTCACCGTAACAGTCCTCCAGACCATAGCCTTTAATGGTTCTGATCTCATGGGGACACATCAGATACCAGTCTCCCTCAAGGTTGTCCCGTACCTGTTTCCAGAAATAGTCGGGGTAACAGAGAGCGGGAAAAACATCGTGAGCCTTCATCCGGTCATCACCATTATTGGTTCGCAGATTCAGAAATTCAGGAACATCCCTGTGCCATACATCCAGATAAACGGCAACAGAGCCCTGCCGCATGCCCAGCTGATCCACCGCAATAGCCGTATCATTGGCAAGACGAATCCAGCGGATTACACCGCCGGCAGCTCCCTCAAAGCCTCGAATACTGCTTCCGCTGGCACGTACTTTTCCAAAATACATTCCCATACCGCCGCCAAATTTGCTTACCTTCGCAAAATTATCAATAGAGCGGTAAATACCATCCAGACTGTCAGGGACGGTATCAATGAAGCAGGAGGAAAGCTGGTGATAGGGCTTTCGGGCGTTGGAAAGGGTGGGGGTAGCCACAGTTACCTGCAGCCTGCTGAGCATATCGTAAAAGCGTCTGACCCACTGGGAACGCTCTTTATTCTCCTGCTTTTCCTGCATGGCCAGATGCATGGCCACGCCCATGAACATTTCCTGAGGGGTTTCCAGAGGAACGTTCTTGTGGGTGCGGATAATGTAGCGGTTTAAAAGTAATTCCAGACCGGAATAATTCAGAAGATGGTTTCTATCCTCCTGAATCCAGCTCTCAAATTCCTCAATTTCCCTGCGGCTGTAGCTTTCCAGAATATAGCTGCCATAGAGCTTTTCCTGAGTTAAATACTGAAGCTTACTGTAAAAGTCAGAAATCCCCAAAGCAGCCGTATTTTTTTCCAGCTGTTGATAAAAATCAAGATATAGGAGTCTGGAGGCAATCATTTCCCAGCCCGGAGCCTCCTGGGTGGTCAGCTCTACAGCAGACTTTGTCAGCATTTTCAGCTTTTCCGCCTGAGAGCTGCTTTCTTTGATCATACCAAGAAATTTATGGGTAAGCTGCTGAAGGGAATATTCCTCAGCAGGGTATTCTTTCTGTGTTTGCTGTAATACAGCTTCCAGCTCAGAAAAATGGGGGAAGTGTAAGAGCAGTGCCTGGCGGGCATGGCGCATCTGGGCTCTCTGCTGCCGATACAGGATGTAGCTTTTCAGTACTTTGTAAAGGTTTTCTTCCATCAGGGTAAGCTCTACCATATCCTGAATTTCCTCTACCGTCAGGGAGTAATCCCCTCCCCTGGCAGAAGGAAACCTGCTTTCCACCTTCTGAAGAATTTCCTCTAAAGTATGTTCGTCCACAGGTTCCTCAACACTGGCAAAAGCCAGAGCTACTGCCTGCTTAATCTTATCCCCGCAATAAGGCTGGGGCTGACCGTTTCGCTTTTTGATTATCATTGCTGTTTATTGCTCCTTTTTGCCTGATATACATGGCTGATACCCAGGCTTATTGCTTCACCTGGGTATCAGCCACAATTTATAGCGTTTGCTAGGAAATCATAACACAAGATATGGAGGGATTCAAGAAGAAAGTGAATGAAAAATGATTCCTCCTGATCAAATACCGCCGTCTTAACAGGAAGGTCGGCACTGACTAATTTTTTCACATAGTGCAGGAAGCTCCCCAAAATGCTCAATCGCATAATCCCATTCCTGGGGCTGACCAAATCCATATTTACAGTAGACAAAGGGAAGGCCCACGAAGCGGCAGGCCTCCAGGTCACCCTGAGTATCGCCCACATAAATGGCAGAGGAAAAGTGATTACGGGACATAACCAGCTGACAGTTATAGCCTTTTCCCTTACCGGTATAGCCGGGGCATTCAAAATCGGTAATATATTCGGTGAT
>SAMEA3663047__coassemble_1257_pt1 | contig 8671 bp, 8 predicted proteins | sample SAMEA3663047__metabat2_low_PE_007 | metagenome-assembled genome bin SAMEA3663047 (sample SAMEA3663047) | pig gut metagenome | biome: pig gut; feature: pig-associated habitat; material: faeces | place: France | collected 2012
AGTGGTCGTCTTTCCGGTACCAGGTCCACCCGTTAATACCATGACCTTGGCAAGTGCAGCCTGTCTGATGGCATCTGCCTGGATCTCATCATATTGCATACCGACCTTTTCTTCTATTAAATTTACACTGACGGAGAGGTTAGGATTTCCTGTAGTTTTTCGTGCTTCCATCAGTTTACTGAACAGCCTGTCTCCTGCCGGAGATGAGGCCAATTTCTTCAGCTTACCCGCCACACCAATTTCCGCATAGTAAAATGGAGGAAGATATATTGCATTTATTTCGTTGCCGTTTTCATCCCTGCGGACTATATTCTTTTCCCGGATAAGTTCTTCCTTCTTCAGCATATCATCCATAGTCATGATGACCGTTTCCTCAGAAGCTTCCAAAAGCTCGGAAGCTCTGTCAATCAACTGCTGTTTTTCAGCATACACATGACCATCATTCGATAATTCAGACAGGGTATACATGAGACCGCTTCTGAGTCTTACATAGGATTCCTTCCCAAACCCCAGCTTTGCAGCTATCTGATCGGCAGTCTTAAAACCAATTCCCCAGATATCATCTGCTAACCTGTACGGATTCTCCTTCATGACGGCAATACTGTCATTGCCATACTGCTTATAAATTTTGGCTGCATAGGAAGAGCTTACCTGATGCTCCTGTAAAAAGAGCATAATATTCTTTACTTCTTTTTGGCGTTCCCACGACCTGGCAATCATCTGTACACGTTTTTTCCCAATCCCCTCTACCTCTATCAAAAGTTGAATATTATCTTCTATTATGGTAAAAGTATCCGCACCAAATTTTTGAACAATGCGTTTTGCAAATTTAGGGCCTACACCCTTAATTAATCCGGAACCCAGATATTTTTCCATACCATATACGGTAGCCGGAAGTGTTTCTTCCCAGTTCTCAGCCACAAATTGCCTTCCATACTTGGCGTCAATCTTCCAGCTTCCCTCTACCAACAGAACAGAGCCAACATTGGCATCCAGCAGATTCCCGACTACTGGTACAAGGTCTATAAAATCTTTGACCCTACACTTCAGCACCGAATATCCATTCTCCGGATTCTGATAGGTAATTCTTTCTACAACACATCGAATCTTAGCCAAACCACTCGCTCCTCCATACATCCGGTTGATAGTCTAAAGTTGACAGTTTTCCATTTCTGATAACCGAGGTTTTGATTACTTGAGGATTCTCAAAATTCGGGATATTCATCTGCTTCCCCTTCCTTCTGCGACCTCTATCAAATGGACATCTGGATCCTGAAGCATCAAAACCCTTTTCCCCCAGGCATTCACACGTACATCCCCAATCTGTTTTACGTCCTTTTCCCTTAAAGAAAGTACAAATGCCTCAAAATCATTCTCTTCAAAAAACAGCTCAGACGCATTTCCGATAACTGTATCTGATTCTATTAACTGTTCCCAGATTTTCTGCTCCTGTAATACCAATCCTTCGCTAAGAATAACGTTTTCTCCAAAATCACTAATAACATTAAGTCCAAACACATCGTGATAAAATTCTTTTGAACGTACAACATCAGATACCACAAGCAAGATATTCTTAAGTCTCATATTCGCCTCCCCTTTGGTTCAAATCGTCTCTTAAAATCCTTATCTTGAAATTCCACCAATTCCAATCGCAATCATTCCAAGCGGTGTCGTATTGTCCACAACCCTCCCCAAGTTACGCAATATCAAAACTATAATACATATCAACCATATTTGCCCTAACATTCCCAGCAAATAAAATGAAATCGCCTTATTCCGACTCATAAACATCCTCTGAAACTCTTTCGTTCTTTTTATAATAAATTACTACTAGCAAAAACGATATCAGCTGCCCTATTAAAATTCTTACAATCTGCATGCTATCCGCTTCATCATTGGATATTACATGCAGAAGATTTGTTACAATAACATGATGTGGGTGTCAAAAGTCCAATTTTTAGTGTCTTCTGACACGCATCTAGTTACATTTGTTCTTTGACAACTGAATAAAACTATGTTTTTTTACTTTAAATCTGCGATAGAAGGAGATAATATCCCCCTATGCCATCTCAAAACTTCTGCATTTTAACTTTCCTTGGGTAAAACGCAGAAGCTTACTGAAATTCAGGGCAGCAACTTTAAAGCCAAAGAACTGCTTTGTCTTTAGCTTGCCTCTGACTGGCATTTTATCTACCAGATATTTATTTCTGATGATGGATGGAACTGTTTCCACACCATTGCGAACCCTTCCTATAAACGTTCTGGTTTCAGCATCCATGATCCTGGCGGTCTCCAGAAGACGTCTTCTGGACTTTAGCGGAATGATCAGATTGGTTGTTGTTGGTTTTATATTTGGGTTACATTCGCTTTGGTAAGGACATCCCTCACACTGACTTTTATAGAATGATACTCTTATGGAATCCGTTTGTTTTATATAGGAACTACTTTTGGGATTGTTGCCTGCCGGACAGCTGATTATCCTATTACCTGTTTCATCAACAACAAATTTCCCCAGTATTTCTTTCGGTTTACGTCCAAGAAGTCCTGTAGTTAAAAGTCTAATGTTTTTATCGGCAGCCAGTTTGGTTATCTCTTCACCGGCATATGCACCATCTGTAATGAGAGTGACCCTTTCTTCTGAAACCTCAGAGTCTTCTACATACTCTTTGATGAATGAAGCGTCACTTCTTATATTAACATCGTACTGATAATCAACTACCACAGATCCTTTTTCATCTACGGCTTCAACGAAGTTTGCAGAGTAGCCTTTGTGAGATTTGCCCGCTTTACTTCTATAGGTTGCATCTGGATCAGATGGATTTTGAAGAATATCCGAGGACATACCGTCTTCTTTGGTTTTGGGAATACGGTTGCCTTTATCATCATCCTTTGTTTGCTCATCGATAGCCCTTTGTAAAAGCTGATAATTATCTGTTCCTTCATAATCATCTTTACATTTAGGAAGAAGAGCGACTGCATCATTGATGATTTTTTGAATCTTTTCGTTTTGTGATGTGGATTGGTCATGGTAGACTACACGGTTCCTGTTATTGGGATCTTCGTAATCTTTCAATCCCTCAAGCAGATTTGTTCGTCCATCGTGAGCTATTTCACGGACGAGGTTTGCAAGACAGGTATATAAAAGTTCCAAACGTCCCATCTGGCGAATACTGGACTCAATCATCATGCTGTCCATACGTTTGATTGTCGGATTAATATCCATATATTTGCGTATGTTTTCAGAAAGCGATGTAATACAGTCGTGAATGAGATCCCTGCCGGTAACAAGTTCATATGCAGCATTCCTTTCGCGAAATCTGCTGAATGTACGGTCGCTCAAAGGCTGCTTCTCAAAGCTGGTAGTATGGAGTGCATACTGATATCTGAAATCAAACTCACACTCCTCAATGATTTCGTCATCTGTGAGACCATTCAATTCTTTAAGAATAAGTGCTCCAACAATGACATTTACCGGAGCATTTGGACGTGAATTTCTTTTATCGCTGTACAGAGGTGCAAACATCATCTCATCGATATTCGAAAAAATATGCTCTGAGAACGGTTTCGCCCATGATTTATCCAGTATTTTTTGCTTGCGCTCAGATAGAAAGCCAAGGGAATCAAAAAGGGAAATCTGCTGATAATTATTCAAAACAAATGACATTGCCACACCTCGTAAAATAGACTTTTTATACTTCTATTTTACCAAAAATCGGCAATAAAACATAGCTTTATTCAGTTGTCAAGGAACTAAATTTTATGTGGGGTTACTTTTGACACCCACATCATAACATTATTGAATAAGTGGTCTCCTATCCCCATCCACAACGAACCTGTTAATTTATTTAAACTTCCCACACCCAAAAGTGTGTTAGTACCTTGAAAACTTTATATTTTTGACAGTAAAAAAGGCATATATCCGTTCCTGCATGGTATAATTGAATCATCACAAAACAAAAAACCGTAGGAGGATTATGCCTGTGTCTATTTTACCACATACCAATGAAAATTAGATGTTTCTACGCCAATATGTCCTATCATAATCTCAATGGCACAAATTCCCCTTATCGCCTTTGAATTAGATAATGTAAGTGCATTTCCAATCTCACTTCTCTTCTGCATTCCATATAAAATCAAATTTATCCATATCAAAATAATTACCGCTACACTTAATTCTTTTTCACTAAATATAAATCCCAAGGCTATAAGGATACAATTGATGACTATCCACCACTTGTTATATTTTTCACTTTTATTATCCATTATGTTAACTCTTTTCTTTAGGTATATGTACTTTATTATATATCTATGCGTACCTTATGGCAATAAATACTTCTAGCGGTAGCCGGATACAAAAAATCAGAACTGGTATCCAAAGTTTTTGACCATGTGACCATGAAATATAAAAAGGGATTCCGACTTCTTACTGTTGGCTGGGGTGATGGAAATTCTTTTGTTCCAATTAACTTTGCTCTGCTCGCAAGCTCAAATGAAGAAAACGTACTTGGACCACATAAGGATTTTGATAAGTGCTCTGTTGCCGGTCGACGCAGAAAGCAGACACAGTCAAAGGCTACGGATGTACTGATCGATCTGCTTAAAACAGCTATTCATTCAGGTCATTCTGCAAAATACTTGATGTCAAAGAAATCTATTCCCGTAATAAAAAGCGTCGTGGCCGTTCAAAGTATCTTCTATCCGTGCCTGTGAACATCACAACCAAGGATGATGAAGGAACACCGATCAGTATTCCTGCAAAAATCGTATATGTGCGGAACACAAAGAAGAAAAAGGGCTATGTTAGATAGCATAAAGAGCATTTTTCATATTACTGACGAACAACTCGAAGAATTCACAACAGATTTCGTTAACAGGCTGCCAAAATACCTGCAGGTATCGTTGGGTTACACATCGGCAGTCGCTTAAAATGTATTAAATCGTTAAAAATATAAAGTTTTCAAAGAGCGAAGCCCATTTTCAGTATGGGAAGTTTGAATAATTAAAACAGCTTTTCTTTACTGGGAAAGGTTTACCTTGAAAGTGGGAAAAGAAATTTACTGATTTCATAGACACCTGCCAAATCTTTCCCTATAATGTAAAACAAAGATAGTAAGTAAAGGATCTCATACTTTAATCGATGAATTGTTCAGATTTTTTCCCCATGTGGAATCAGCTAACCCCCATGCAGCAGAATAGGCTTGAAGGCTCTGCCATCTACCGCAGTGCAAAAAGGAATACCATCATTCATAATGGCCTGGATGACTGTACCGGACTTCTCTTACTTAATTCCGGCCAGCTACGGGCCTACATCCTTTCTGTGGAAGGTCGGGAGGTCTCTATCTACCGGCTCTTTGAACGGGATATCTGCCTGTTTTCAGCCTCCTGCATGATGCAAAACATTCAATTCGAGATTACCATCGAAGCCGAAAAGGATTCCTCCTTTTGGATTATTCCTGCTGACGTCTACAAAGGACTGATGACAGAATCCATACCTCTTGCCAATTATACCAACGAAATCATGGCCAGCCGCTTTTCAGAGGTCATGTGGCTAATGGAACAGATTATGTGGAGAAGCTTCGATAAGAGGCTGGCTGCTTTCTTACTGGAGGAAAGCAATATTGAAGGTTCCTGTAAGCTGCGGCTTACTCATGAAAAAATTGGTAATCATCTGGGGAATGCCCGGGAAGTGGTGACACGGATGTTAAGCTATTTTCAAAGTGAAGGAATAGTGAGGCTTTCCCGAGGCAATATCGAAATCCTTAAGCCAGACGCTTTGCAAAAGCTGCGAGATGCATAAAAAAAGCCCTCATCGGGCTTTCTTTATGTGCATATATTCTCATTCTCTCCCTTCCCCGCTTTCACCTTGCAAATTAGCTGTGTCATGGTTCCCATGGGACAGTACACGCACCAGGAACGCGGCTTATACAAGACCATGGTAAAAAATCCCAGTACGGTGGAGGTCAGCATAACGCTATAAAATCCAAAAGCAAATTGTGCCGCCCAGGGTGCAACCGTTATCTGCCCATATGCCCAATGCCAGGGCAGCTTAAAGGTCCAAAGCAGGGTTACTACCTGGCGCAAATCCTGGGCCTTGGAGAATACAAGGTAGGTCACCAGAAGCATCTGAAAAAACATGGTCAGAAAGAAAACTAAAAATCCATATCTGAACCATTTTTTCTTCATCCAACTCGGGATATCCTTCCTCCTGGATAAGCCAAACCGTCCGCCCAGAAGTCCAAATAATTGTCCCCTGCCACAATACCGATTGCAATAGCTTTTATTTCCTTTCACAATGGAAATAATCAGGGGAATAAAAAAGCAAAATAACCCCAGCCAGGCAAATAAAATATTAAAAAATCCCAAAAGCAGATAGGTTAATGATACAATCCAAAGGTAGTCGTACCAGCTTTTTTTCATGCGCTCACCTCCTGAATCGTAATGACTGTTGCCGGACATTCTTTGGCACATTTTCCACAGCCTACACATTTATCCTTGTTTACCTGTGCATAAATTCCTTTTGGGATTTGTATGGCTGTCACCGGACATACCTTAACGCAGCATCCACAGGCCACACAGTCCTTTTGCTCAACAAATGCCTTTCTTTTTTTTACCTTGTTCATTATCCACCTCCGTCAATCAATGAGGTAATTATATTCGACCCAGGTGGAATTTCTGTGATGTCATCACATAGTTTTGCAGAAGTCTATTTCAGCTTATTCAATTTCGAAACATTTCCTATGGCAATCAGCTTCATGGTTTTTTCCAACGGCTTTTCGGGATCGATACTGATACAAACCTTTTCATCCTGTAAAATGGCCACAATATTCACCGTGTATTTTCTTCTTAGATCCAATTGAAGAAGGGATTTTCCCACCCAATCCTCTTTTACCTCCAATTCAATCATGGAAACATCCTTGGAAAGTTCAATAAGGTCTACGAAGCCGGAGCTTAAAAGATTCTTTGCCAGTCTGCTGCCGGATTCACTTTCCGGGAATACCACACGATCGGCCCCCACCTTGCCCATGATTTTACAATCCATCTCGTTGGAACATTTTGCAATCACCGTACCTACACCAATCTCCTTACACAGCATGATGGCCATTACACTGGCCTCCAGATTGTTCGCCATGGCAATGATCACCACATCAATATTGGCAATGCCAAGCTGCTTGATCACCTCGGCTTCCGTGATATCCGCACATTTACAATAGGGTATTTCCCCAATCGCCGCATTGACAATATCCTCATCTGCATCGATGGCTAAAACCTCGGCACCGTTTTTTACCAGTTCTTTTGCCACTGCCCAGCCATACCTTCCCAGGCCAAATACTGCATATGTCTGCTTGATACTCATACTTTCTTTCCTTTCTTACCCTTCTCATTATCCTACACTGATTTTTTCCGCAGGACTTTTGATATTATTTTCACTTTCTTTTCTTGTACTGAATGCAATAGCCAACGAAATTGGTCCGATTCTTCCAAGATACATGGTAACAATGATGATCAGTTTCCCCCAGACATTTAACAATGGAGTAAGATTTCTGGTCAGTCCTACCGTTGCCGTTGCACTGACCGTTTCATAGGCAATGTCCAATGCACTGGCCTCTGTTACCGCCGACAGCAATACTGTTGAGGCAAACAGGATGATGAAGGACATACTCACTACTGCAACCGCTTTACTGATTGCTCCCTTGGAAATGGTGCGATCAAAAAGTACCACTGAATCCTTATTTTTTATGGTGGCAAAGGCAGAAGCAAGCAATACCGCAATGGTAACCGTCTTCACTCCCCCCGCAGTACCCACCGGAGAGCCGCCGATAAACATCAGCATCATGGAAACGATAGCAGTCGCATTGGTCAGATTCTGCTGAGGGATGGTGGCAAAGCCGGCCGTTCTGGTGGTTACAGACTGAAAGAGAGAGGCCTCCATTTTTTCCCAGAGAGAATAATCCCCTAATGTCAGAGGATTGTGGTATTCAAAGATAAAAACGGCTATTGCTCCTGCCCCAATAAGGATAAGTGTTGACCAGATGGCAATTTTACTATGAAGGGACAGGTATCTGAAGCATTTGTATCGGTAGCTTCTTACATTTTTCAGCACCCGCAGTACATCCCACCAGACGATATAACCGATACCGCCAAGAATAATCAGTGCTCCGGTGACCAGATTGATAACAGGATTTGAGGAATACTCGCACAAGCTGTTTTCTGAAAGGATATCGATTCCTGCATTACAAAAGGCAGATACTGAATTGAATACCGATATCCAGACTCCCCTTAACCCATATTGGGGCACGAAAACGAGCATATACAGAATAGCGCCGATTCCTTCCACCACCAATGTACCGGCAATCACTTTCTTGATAAACTTTACCAGTCCCGATAGTGTATTCAGATTGAAGGCATCCTGAATAAGTATCCTCTCCCCTATGCCTATTTTACGATGCAGACTGATCATCAGGCCGGACATAATAGTAATTACCCCCAGGCCCCCGGTTTGAATCAAAAGTAAAATCACAAGCTGTCCAAAAAAACTCCAGGTAGAAACCGTAGGAAGTGTCACCAGCCCAGTCACACAGATCGATGTAGTGGCTGTAAACAGGGCATCCAGATAGGGAACTGCCTCTCCGGTTGCCGAGCTGATCGGTAATGCAAGTAAAACACTTCCCGC
>SAMEA3663047__coassemble_1343_pt1 | contig 8370 bp, 7 predicted proteins | sample SAMEA3663047__metabat2_low_PE_007 | metagenome-assembled genome bin SAMEA3663047 (sample SAMEA3663047) | pig gut metagenome | biome: pig gut; feature: pig-associated habitat; material: faeces | place: France | collected 2012
AGTTCACCTCACTTTATCTTACAGAGCATCTATCCTGATATTCTTTTAATAATTCCCAAACCAGCTCCCCTCTGAAGTCGTAAAGGCCCTCCGAGGAATTGGTCAGAATCAGAATTTTTTTCATGGCCTTTATCCTGCTGCTTCTCTTCTTTCTCAAACAGGCCTTGCCTGCCTTATTCTACAATCTCTGTTTTCGGAATCTTACGGATCAGTACCTCATTGTATTTCATCATGCAGATTCCCTCTTCATAAGTGCCGATGGACGGGACAGTTGCCTCTCCTCTTAAATTTTGCATAATCAGCCTGGGTATGTTGACCCCGCTTTCGTAGGCATGAGGATAGCCCCCACCGAACCGGGGATTTACCTCAGAAATGTACCAGGTACCATTTATGTCGAAAAGATCAATGTCAATAATGCCCCTAAAGCCGCACTTTTCCACAAAGTCGCTAATCAGGGCAAAAAGTGTATCATCCTTCACTGACACGGATTTGTCCGTTTCTCCTGCCCGCATTTTAATTTTTTTCTTTACAAAAACAGTGCTTACCTTCCCGGTAATCATATCAATGTATACATCTGCTCCATACTCCTGACCATCCATAAATTCCTGAATCATCAGATCTTCATAAAGGGAAAAAAGAACCTCCAGCTCTTCATCAGAAGCCACCTTGTTGATGTGGATGCTGGCACTGCCGGTAACGGGCTTTACGAAAACCGGATAGGAAATCCTTCCGGCGGATTTTTCCTGATAAAATTTTTCCTTATCCAGATAACATTTCCCGGTAGGAATACCCAGCTCTATCAGCTTCTCATACATGGCATACTTATTGAAGCAGGTTTCCACCAGCTCATCCTCTGAACCGATTATGGTAGTACCCACAGCCACAAAGCGATCCCGGTTCTTTGCCAGAAGACTCAGCTCCGGGTCGATTAAGGACAATACACCTTTGATCTTTTCCTTCCTGCAAATATCCAGAATTCTTTCCAGATAATCCGGATGGGTGATCCTGGGCACCAGATAGAAGGCATCTGCCTCATACACCGCCGGGGCCAGGTTGCTGCAATCGGTGGCAATTATCCTGTCCCCCGAAGCACATTCTTTCCTGAAATACTGCACCACCTTATTCCGGGTGCCTGCACTTAAAATTAAGAGATTCATTCTTCCTCCATTCCAAAACCTTTTTTGGGGAACTATTCTGCCGCTTCCTTCCTTTGTTCCCTGCGGTAATCATCAAAATCCGGCAGAGGCTGGGCTTCCCCCTCCAGAGTACCGGAGCGGGTAAAAACCTTACCAATCGTCATGAAAAAAATTTTTAAATCCATTCCCAGACTGCAATGTTTGACGTATTCCAGGTCGTAAGCAAACCGTTCCTCCCAGTTTAAGGCACTTCTCCCGTTTATCTGAGCAAGTCCCGTCAGCCCTGGACGGACACTGTGTCTTTTTTGTTCTTCTTCCGTATAATAGGGAAGATAGGAAACCAATAAAGGCCTTGGCCCAATCAGGCTCATATCTCCTTTAAAAATGTTCCAAAGCTCCGGTAGCTCATCCAGGCTGGTGGAGCGAAGCAGCTTCCCAAAGCTGGTCAGCCTTACCGTATCCGGCAGAAGCTCTCCCTTTTCATCTCTTGCATCGGTCATGGTACGGAACTTGCACAGAGTAAAAATTTTACCCTCTTTTCCCGGTCTTTTCTGATGAAAAATCACCGGACTTCCCAGCTTCGTCCGTACCAGCAGGGTAACGGTCAAAAGCACAGGCGACAGCAAAAGAAGGGCCAGCCCCGATACGATTATATCCAATATACGCTTGATACAGTTCTTATACATTCAATTACTCCCAAAGCATTTCCTTACGATATGGATAATTTCTTCCATATCCTGAGATGTATTCTTTATATCGCTGGGCAGACACAGGCCCCGGTTAAAAATATCCTCTCCTACACCGATTTTTCCCGGCTTTATAGAGATAAAGTCATATTTTTCAAATACAGGCTGTAAATGCATGGGTTTCCAGATGGGTCTGGACTCCATATTTCTCTCCTCCAGGGCATCCATAATCTGATTCGGGGTTACCGGTGAATCCTTCGCAATGGTCATACAGGACAGCCAGTTATTGGCATCCCCTCTGGGATTTTGCGGGTTCATGGTAATCTCTGCAATATCGGCAAAGGCTTCCTTATACTGTGCATATATCTTTTTTTTCAATGCTTTATGTTCTTCCAGATGTATCAGCTGCCCCCTTCCAATACCTGCTACGATGTTGGACATCCGATAATTATAACCAATCTGGGAGTGCTGGTAATGTCTGGCCTCATCTCTGGCCTGAGTGGACAAAAACCTGGCCCTGGCAGCAGCCTGCTCATCCTGGGATACCAGCATTCCCCCTCCCGAGGTGGTAATAATCTTATTTCCGTTGAAGGAATAGATACCAAATTGGCCAAAGGTTCCGGTCTGCTTCCCTTCATAGGTGGCACTCAGTGACTCTGCCGCATCCTCAATGAGAGGTACTTTGTGTCTCTCACAGATAGCCTGAATTTCCGAGAGCTTTGCCGGTGTTCCATAAAGATGTACGCAGATTACCGCCCTGGGATGAGGATACAGGGTAAATGCCTTTTCCAGTGCTTTCGGACACATATTCCAGGTATCCTCTTCACTGTCGATAAAGACAGGGGTGGCTTTTTCATAGCAGATCGGATTAACTGTAGCAGAAAAGGTCAAATCCGAAACGAAAACCACATCCCCCTGCTTTATGTCCAGCAGCTTAAGGCTTAAATGAATGGCCGCCGTTCCCGCACTTAGGGCTGCTGCCGCTTTTGCTCCTGTGTAGGCACACATCTCTTCCTCCAGCCGATTGACATTCGGACCCAGGGGAGCCACCCAGTTGGTGTCAAAGGCCTCCTGTACAAATTTCTTTTCCTCTTCATGAATGGTAGGGGAAGAAAGATAAATACGCTTCTTTTCCATGGTTCCATTTCCTCCTATTGCTCTTCCCTGATCTGGTAGGTAGGCACAATCTCCTTAATCAGCCGGCGGATGTCCGCACTCTCATTTTTGGACTCCTCCTTCAGTCTTTTTAACTGAACGAAGAAGCTCATTTCATCAATTTCGATAGGCTTTCCGATGTGAATCATCCTGTTGGCTGTATCCTGCATACCCTCCTCATCCATCAGAAGCTCCTCATACAATTTTTCCCCGGGACGAAGACCGGTAAACTCAATCTGAATGTCCTCACCCACCTTATAACCGGACAAGCGAATCAGGTTTTTTGCCAAATCCAGAATTTTTACCGGCTCACCCATATCCAGGACGAAAATCTCTCCGCCCCTGGCATAAGCCCCTGCCTGCAGCACCAGAGACACTGCCTCGGGAATCGTCATAAAGTAACGGATGATGTCCGGGTGGGTAACGGTCACTGGCCCCCCCTGCTGAATCTGCTTTTTAAACAGGGGGATAACACTGCCGTTGCTGCCTAAAACGTTGCCAAAGCGGACTGCCACAAATTCGGTATCGTAATGCCGGTTAAAGGTCTGAATAATCATTTCACAGATTCTCTTACTGGCCCCCATTATATTGGTGGGATTTACCGCCTTATCGGTACTGATCATAACAAACTTTTTCGTCCCGCAGTAAGCCGCTGCCTGAGCCGTTTTCCAGGTTCCGAATACGTTGTTTTTAACGGCTTCATTGGGGCTGGTTTCCATCAGCGGCACATGCTTATGGGCTGCTGCATGGTACACAATATCCGGCCGGTAGGTTTCAAAAATAGAGTTCATCCGGTTGGTATTACGCACTGAAGCAATCAGCACCAGCAAATCCAGCTTTGGATATTTATACTGCAGCTCCTGCTGTACATCGTATGCGTTGTTTTCATAAATATCCAGTAAAATCAGTTTTTTGGGCTTGTGCTGGGCAATCTGGCGGCAGAGCTCGCTTCCAATGGAACCGCCTCCCCCAGTTACCAGTACCGTCTTCCCACTGACGTATTGCAGAATAGAATTCAAGTCCACACGAATAGGATCTCTGCCTAATAAATCCTCTACCTCCACGTCTCTTAACTGGCTCACATTTACTTCCCCGTTTACCAGCTGATATACCCCTGGCAGGGAACGCAGCTTACACTCCGTTTCCTTACAGATTTCCAGGATTTCCCGGATAACCTTTTTAGAAGCGGAAGGAATAGCAATAAATATCTCATCAATACTGTATAAATCCACACATTCCAGAATCTTATCCCGGCCTCCGGCTACCCGGATACCCTGAATAAAGCTGCCCCATTTTTTAGGGTCATCATCAATAATACAGCCGATAGCCATAGTAGAAAAATTACTGCTGACAATTTCCTTAATAATGGTATTTCCCGCCTCTCATCAGCACACTTGTTGCCTCTCCGGCACCGATAATCATTACCCGGGTAGCATTTTTCTTATTCTGCATCTTGTGCTTTTTACTGCGCAAAAACCGATAGGAAAAACGGCTGATAAAGGTAAAGGTGATAAGCAAAAAGGTATACATAAAGTAGTAGCTGTCAGGTACTGCCTTGGGCTGTTCTTTTACCACGAAAAGACCTATACCATTTACCGCAGAGGCCAGAAAGCTGGCCACCACTACATTCTGTAATTCATTTTCTCCCGCAAAGGCCCATAAGCTATGGTACAGCCGGAAGATATAGAATATGGTAACAGTGCAGATAATATTGAAGGGCAGGAATCTGAAAATGGTTTCCAGAAAGTAAGAAGGAATCGTATCATATTCAAATTCATAGCGCATGGCAATGGCCAGGAAGCTGGCTGCCAGTACACTGACCACATCATAAATCATCAATCCCGCTCTCCGGGAAAACAGCTGACGATTAAACTCCCGCTTTTTCATGTTCTTCTCCATTTATATTCGGTTTCCCCGGCTTAAATAACAGCGGTGCAATCACCACCATAAGTGAAAAGCCAAAGAGGTTACAGAGATGATAGATCCACTCCACCATTCCTGCCGCTCCAAAGGCAATGGTAATTGCCGGAATCAGTACCAGATAGGGGTAGTTTTCTTTTTCTCTTTTATAACGAAAGGCTCCCAGCAGGAAGGTAAATATTCCAAACAACCCAAAGACGGCTCCTGTGATTATTCCATGATCATAAGCCACCTGCAGGTAGGTATTATGAGCATGGGCAGAAATACTCCCATCCGGGAAGGCAAAGCCCATCTTATCGTGACCCACAGCATTCAGCTGACCAATATATTCCCGGAAAATCTCTATTCGTCCATTGGAAAAGTCCTCTTCCTCCTCCATTGGTCCTGTGCTGGCTAAAAGAACCTCCTGGGACCGCAAATAAACAGGCGCCAATCCGTCCCTCAAACGGCTCAGGGAAAGATTTCCCATTTCCATACCAAAAAGTTTACTTTTCATTATCTGAATAAAAGCCTCTGGATCAATATATAGTTCCGAATTTTTGGGTGTCCCTTTTTCGGTCGTATATTCCCAGACTTCAATCTCTGAGTAAACGGGATCATCATAAACCGCAGGCATGATTCTCTGGGCCGTAAATACTGCGGGAAATAAAAGTACACTGATTCCTGCCATCAACCCAAGGGTCTGCAAAATCCACCTTGGCTTCTTTTTTTCCCATACGAAGGCCATGAAGATCACCATAAAGATTTCCATCACAAGAGCGGCCAGATAGCCCGTTCTGGACAGGGTTAAAAAGAGATACACATTCCCCACCCCCAGAAGGCTCAGCTCCTTCCAGGTATCCTGCCATCTTTTTGTTTTGCCATACCGTACAAAAAGGCGGACCACAACAGCACACAATACCAGAGCCAGATAATAACCGGTCATGGTCACTGTATGATAGGCCATGCCATAACGATTATGGCGGAATCTAAGGTAGGGCCTGTGCAAAAGGCAGTAATTCACCATATAAATGAAGTGCAGGATTACTCCATTGCTGAAAATGGAAAGCAGCCTGTCCCTCTTTTCCCACATCCACATCCGAAAGTAGAACAGACCAAATACCACTGCCAGTAAAACCGGCCAGGTACGGGTATTACGAAAGATGATCATCAGTCCCAACATAAGCATCAGGCAGGCCGTATAAGGCAGATAAAGCCGGGCGGTAACCTTTTGCCTTTTTCTCAGAATCTTTATCAGGGAAACGATTATCTGCAAAAGGGCAAAGCCGCCAAAAACAATTACCCATGCCTGCAGCCTGTATAATTCCTCCAGCTCTTCTACCCCCTTATAGGGTTTGGCATAAAAATAACCCCCAATACCTGCCGCCACCAGAAAAATCAGATTATAAATGGTTAAAAGCCCCTGGCGATTGAAGTCAAAGGTAAATATCAGGGCCAGTGAAAACCAGATTAACAGCTTACAGGTAGCATAGCTGTGATGAATGTTATAAAGACCATTCATATATTCATAGCAGGCCCATAGGGCTCCTGCAAAGCAGATGGACATGGCCCAGCCGCTCCAGCCCGTCTGAATGGTTTTTAAGGTAAGAAACGGCTCCTGTCCCTGTCTTTTGTAATTGATGCCAAAGAGTATGACAGCCGCTGTTATCAGTATTCCCAAATAATAAAAGCCGTAATTAATTATTCCTGTACCGAAGGCCCGGCCCGGAAATACGGTCAGCAGGGCCATAAGTGTAAGGACTGCTACCAGAGGATTCAGCGTCCATTGCAATACCTTTTGCACGGTAATCTCTTTGTTCCTCTGAGGCCATTTTTTTAAAAATAATTTCTCCGTCAGCTTCCAGCCGGCTAAAGCCAGCACTGCCAGAAGCAGACCCAATATCAGAATCATCCACCAGCTAAAGGGCTCCCCATAACGGTAACGGGCTATGAGGTTGATACCGGGCATCTCTTCTCCTCCGTAAAGCAGGGTACCATTAGCATAAGAGCTGGACTCATTGGTATCTTCATAATAAAGTACCAGATCGGTGGTCAGGCCCTCCACGGTATAGTAATACTCCCAGCCTTCCTCCATTTCAAAATCTACCAAAATGGTGATAAAGCCGGGAAATTTTTCCCTGTCATCTACCGTATGGAAGGTTTCCCACAGCTGCTGGTATGCTCCGTCATACAGTCTAAAGGTGATGATTTCCCCTCTCATATCGTTAGCCACATAAAGCTCCACCTTCTTCAGGCAGCTTCCTTCAGCAATAAACATCTGGGTTCCGTTATTTGCCACACTGATGGGATCAGATTCCCGCAAAATCACTTCCCCGCTTTTAGAGGTATGGGTATTTTCAATTATCCCGGCAGGCCAGATGAGAAAAAATACTATCAGGCTTATGGCCACGATCACATATTGAATTCCCTGGCTGATTTTTATTTTTTGATTCATGTATCTTACTATCCTTTAACTATAATCATCCCTTCTCCCCGAAAGGCCTTTGGAGAGTTATCGTATTTTTCCCTGTTCACTATAGCATATTTTCACCTGGCTTACAATTAAAGGCAGGGCAAACCAGAGAATCAGCACATATCGCACAAGATAGGTAGGGCCCAACAGCACCGTCAGCCATACCAGAAGGATGAGGCTCATGGGAACCAGCCTTCTTATCCTCCTCTGCCACAGCAAAAAGCCCATACTAAAGGCATACACCCAGAACAGAAAGCCGGGGGAAAAAGTCATGGACAATCCGGGTATCTTCTGCTGGTACAGCTCCAGAGACAGCTTTCGGTACTGCTCTTGTAGCCAGGGGAGCTTACTTTCTCTGGTTCCCGGCTTCTCCGTCTCAAAACCAAACCAGGAACTGTCTTCATAAGTAAAGGTATGAACCGTATTTCCTTCATACACGTTGATTATTGCATCAGGATACCAGAAACCGTAGGAGGTCATCAGCCAGCCATTCAGATAAATAAGAGGCTTTCGCAAACCGATTTTAATCCATAGTCCCAGGTATTTACCTTTATTTGCATTAAATTCCTCATTATTAAATTTACTTTTAACAATATCGGACAGTCTTGGATTGTACTTATCCAGTATGTCCTCCGGAAGAAGCAAAAAGAGCAGCTCCTTTTCTTCTTCACTATAGGTATCAGGGCTGTATTTATAAGTACGCACCAGCTGCTGGATTGGCACAGTCATGATTTCCTGTCTGCCTCCTTCGGCTGCATCAAGTCCCCAGGCCAGGCCTTTTGAAACCAGAAAAAACAGGGCTATGGAGGTGATACATAAAAGGCTTGTTTTCCGACAGATTTTCTTTTTTTCTTTCTTATTCTCATATCCACTGGAACAATATATCCCCAGCACTGCCGCAGGAATCCAGACCAGATAAGCATAAAACCCGTTATTCCGAAGCAGCATCATGGCGGCAGCTGCAAGAATACCTGCAAACAGGCAGCTCTTTTTTGCCAGGAATCCTTCTGGTTCTTCAAAA
>SAMEA3663047__coassemble_1349_pt1 | contig 8336 bp, 7 predicted proteins | sample SAMEA3663047__metabat2_low_PE_007 | metagenome-assembled genome bin SAMEA3663047 (sample SAMEA3663047) | pig gut metagenome | biome: pig gut; feature: pig-associated habitat; material: faeces | place: France | collected 2012
TAAAGCAGTCACATGGTCACTGGCAACAAAATCATAAGGGTGATAAAAGCAGGAACCAACACTTCCGCTATTCGCAAGGGTAAGACAGTCACCGAATTTTCGGACATTCTTCTCATTGCCACAACTTCCATCTGTACCGTTCGCAAGCGCTGTGGATGAAACATATGGAACATCACCAGGAATATGGTCAGATTTTTTAATCCGCTTTCCACGAGAGATTGTGTCAAATATCTCTGTCAAGCGAACAGCCTCCCATGTTTTCTCATCAATCTTCTGCAATATCGGCACCCCCGTTCTTAAACAGATATTCACGATTCTGCATAATCATAGAAAACTCAAATGTTAGATAATCGCCAATGGCTTTCTCAAAGTCTGCGTCTGTCGGTTTTTCGTCGTTGAAATAAAAGAAAGAATGTAGCCACTCATCCTCGGCTTTCACTGTAGATTCCACACAGAATTTTGAAGCCGCTTCAGTTCTGCTGAACCACACATCAAGCAGGTGTTGGCGCTTATCCTTTGCAGAATCGCCTTCAACAAGACCGATATGCGCACGCACTTCATAACCATCATTGCGGAAATCAATGAATTTACACACTTTGTCCTCAGGATGTGGCTCATGTGCAGTGAAGATTGCAATAACAGGGTTAGTGCCTACGCCATAAAAGGTATCTGTATTGCAGGTAATGACACCTTCCAACGTATGGTGTTTCAGAATATTTTCCTTAAAAGTCTGTTCGTCTTTGGTCTTGCCGGTCATGGACGATTGAGGAACAATTACCGCAGCCCTTGCTCCTTCGGTCAGGGAATCGAGCAAATGCTCTACAAAAGACAATTCATACTGAGACGGATCTGACTTGGTTCCTTGCGAATAAGGAGGATTCATCATGCCAACAGTTGCGCCTTTGAGCTGCACCTGAGCAGGATTTTGCCGGAGAAAATCTTCGCATTTGATATTACTATTACCATCATCCCGGAGGATCATATTGGTTGCAGCAATAGCAAACATATTGCTCTGGAGTTCAAATCCGTGCAACTGTTTCTTCTTGATGTTCTTTCGCTTGTTCTGATCAGCACCTACCTTTTCAAGCATGTGATGCATCGCTGCAACAAGAAATCCGGCGGTACCACAACAAGGGTCAAGTACAATATCTGTGGCCTGAATGTTCAGAAGATCACAGAACAAATCGCAGATATGGCGAGGCGTAAGGACAATGCCCAGTGTCTGACCATCACCGCCAGAATAGTGCATAAATTCGCCATAGAATCTTCCAATGAAATCTTCACTGGAACTGCGATACTTTATGTTGTCAAAAACATTCTTCTTTAAGAACTCAGTATAGAATTTTAATGGAGTCTTCCCCAACTTGGCATCAATTTCGTTCAAGCGAGCACTTGTGCGGATGATAGAGAACTCGCTCATCAGCTTGTCACGCTTTGCATCAGGGCCAATATTGGATGCTTTAAGGCGACGCTTAATGGCATCGTAAATCAACTGACCATCAGTGGTGGTTTCATCACCGAGCAAATCATCGGGTTTGAAAAACTTATCATCCAGTGCCAGAAGAATACCGGAGACCACCAAAGGCTTGTCCTGATCCTTCAGAGAGCCATAGGTGCGCAGATACTCGTGCAGTTCCGCCGCATCTTTCAGAATTTCCTCCGTAGTCTTTTCAACATCGGTCTTTTCTGCCAGAACATAACGAGTGTAGTATTCATCAATATTGGCAGCGGTGAAGGATGTAAAAGATTCAATATCAGGGAGCTGCTTATAGCCATCTCTATCATCCACATACAGTGGAGTGATTCTATGATGCTTTTCATCGCCAGAAACGCCGATTGCAAAAATCTTATGGAAGCTGCTATTCTGTGCAATGTGCTTGGCGTAAAAATATGCCCCATTAACAGCGTAATCTGCAATATCTTTCTGATCGACAGACAAGATTCCCGTACTGGTCAGCTTCTGCTGCTTGGCAAGATCAGCTTTATCCTCAATGACGATAACAAAGTCTTTTACAACTGCAACATACTCCGGATATCCGGCATTGCCAGTACCTCGCTTTGATGCACTCTGTAAAGCATCGTTAATTTCCTTAACATCACTGCCTTGCGCATCATATTTAATTTTGGAGTCATCGAGTTGACGAGCGACCCACAAATCGGTTTTAACTTCTTTCTTTGCCATTTCATTTTCGCCCTTTCTAAGTATCTGTAAGGACATATTGCCTAATTTCTAAGTATCTAACTGAGTTTCTATATCAAGCTTGTATGTTTTTTCTAAAAGAGAATATAGTTTGAAATGTCATTATTAGAAAACCCTATCCATTTCAAGCTCATGCATTTGATCAATTTATCGAGAAGAATCATCAAACATTTGGTGTTGGAGTCATTTTTGAAATCATAGTAATACGCATATCCATGGGCAATAGTACGCCTAATTTCCTTAATTTGATCACTAATCATCTCTGCAGGAATCTTCGTTAGTGATAGTAATTGAGGGAATTCATTAAACATACATTCCAATTCTTTTTTTAGGGGAAATTTAGGGTTTTGAGCATTCTTGTGATCCAGCTTGTCGAATAAATACTCAAACGCCATAACTTGTTCTACAAATCGCTGCGGTGTATACATGGAGTTAAAATCCCCTAAATGCCCCAGGGGAATGCTTTGTGTTATTTTATTGCCGTAATCTAACGCTATGTTATTTAAGATTTTTGGGATGTATTTCATAACATCAAATTCGTGGAAGAAACCGCCATGCCCACCAACTATATCTTCTGAAATGAGAGAACAGTAGAACCACCCTGCTTTCAATCCTTGCTTATAAAGTGTAATCCGTTTGAAAGGGACTTCTGCATTGGATGTCATAAACATTGCAAGCCTATGTAGAACATTAGTTATATCATAGCACTCTTGTATCTCGTTGGTGTGTAGTGGCAGAATCAATTCGCACTTTCTGTCGAGGTCTTCCAAAAGCCCGAGTCGGTTATCGTGACCTATCCGGAATTCTAATTCATACTTCTGATCGTTCATACCAAACGGAACCTTATATACAACCTTAGGCTCTATAGCCAAATTGATTCCCGCTCGCACCATGTCAATGTATTCATATTCGTATCTAAAAACTTCATCGAGGGACGGTGATTGAAGGCCTATGGAGTCATACTCTTCATCTTTGTCGAACATATTGATAGTATAGCAACGTAAATAGCAGGTACTGCCCATAGAGTTTTCTACTAAAAGAGTTGCTTTCCGTCCACGAATTCCGATATCAAAACATTGTCCATGCAGGATATAGTTTTCTTTAAAATTATATTCTTTACAAAAATCATCCAGCAGCGAGTCATCTGTAAATAATTCCATGCGGTAGTTTTCGATTACGAATGGTATCTTTCCGTCTCTGAAGAAAATGAAGCCTTTGACCATCATATCACCTTTCTATTTCTTTCATTCTATAGGTCAAATTGTTACTTTTTATATTGATGAACCATTACTGACCAAAGCCATTCTTCTTTTCTAATGCCAATCCAATCAATCTATCTGCTTGATCAGCCATGAACAAAGGGATGTTCAGTACATCATCATCCAGCTTCAGATTATCCAGAGAGAACCGCACACGGAGCTTGACTTGATCCGGGAACAGCTCCTTAAACTTCTTGAGGCTCTTGCTGGTGGTATTGGCCTCAGACTTGACCTCAACAGGGAAAATGTCATTTTCCCGTTGAATGAGGAAATCCACTTCATAAGGTGGATTATTCTGGCTCCAATAACGGGGCATGACTTCAAACTGAGTAATTAAAGTCTGCAACACAAAGTTTTCGGTTAATGCGCCTTTGAATTCAGTAAATAGGCGGTTCCCTTCGCCAAAGGCAGTGGGGGCCAACTGTGCCAGACGGCGGAGCAGTCCCACATCCACCAGATAAATCTTGAAGGCAGACAAGTCATCGTAAGCTGCAATCGGCAGGCCGGGAGCTGAGCTGCGATAAATTTTATGCACCAAACGGGCATCTACCAGCCATTGCAAGGCATCCTCGTACTCACGGGCTCGTGCTCCTTCCTTGACCACTTTATAGATGAACTTCTTGTTTTCTTTTGCCAATTGAGAAGGAATGGATTTCCAGATCATTGAGATTTTCGGGAACTCGCTGAGATTAGGATGTTTTGCAAAATCTCGCTCATAGGCTCCGATGATTCCGGACAATGCTTCCTGCATGGCAGAAACATCCCGTGCTTCCGTCCACATCAATACCGACTCCGGCATACCACCGGTGACATAGTACATTTTCAGCTTCTCATACAGCGGATTAAAGAAGGCGTCAGGGATGGGTTCAAGAGTGTCCACCTGTTCTAGATACTGTGCCAGATTTTCATCACCGTTGGCAAGTAAGAATTCATTAAAGGTCATCGGGTCAATCTGCATAAAGTTGACTTTACCCACCGGAAAAGAGGAAGGTTTCGCCAGAGCAATACCCAACAGAGAACCAGCGCAGGCAACGTGATACTGCGGTGCGTTCTCGCAAAAATACTTCATAGAGTTAATGACCTTAGGGCAGTCCTGCACCTCATCAAAGATGATAAGGGTTTTTTCAGGCACGATTTTTTGACCGCTTGCCAGCATAAGGTTTTGTAGTATCCGATCTACATCCTTGGTTGTTTCAAAAAATTGCTTATATTCTTCATTTTCGTCGAAGTTAAAGTAGGCTGTATTTTCATAATAGCGCCTGCCAAACTCTTTCAGAATCCAAGTCTTACCCACCTGACGTACGCCCTTCAAGATTAACGGCTTGCGGTAGGGCGCATTCTTCCAAGCCAGCAATTTTTTTAAGATAAATCGTTCCATAGAATCACTCCTCACATTTTTATTGGAGTTTTATGCTTTATAATCACGCTTTTATTATATGCGAAATCCATATAAATTACAATCACAAAATTATTTATTTTTTATGCTCGTCGATCACATTTCTATATGAGATAGCGAAAAAGATATTCTGCAATAAAGGCATACCACTGCCTCATCATCAGTTATATAACATCTTATCCTTTCTTTTCCATTCCGGATAGGAAGAGAAAGGAACGGATCGGTATCACTATAATCAGTATAGTTATTATCAGTATTATTACATTGTGATTTTCACAATTCTGGAGCTGTCAAAAATACAATTCAAGAATTGTTCTTCTGCATAACAAATGGACTGACCCTTTCGAGCCAGCCCATTCTTTTATTGGTTATTTAACTGTAAATCAGCTCTGCAACTATAATTTCTTCAGCCTGTGCTTTCAGCATATTCATGTGCTGAACCCATGCAAGTTGTTGAGTTGCTTTATCCGGAGCAGGATTTCTTTCCAAAAGCTCCTCCGTCAGCCGCTCCATTCTGCAATGTGCTATCTCATCAATTTTCCAAAGATGCGGGAACAAAGTTTCAGTAAGAATTAAATCATCGAGCAACATAGGGTTGTTTTGCTCCAGATAAGCCCTGCGCATCCTGCCGTATTTTCCAAGCGGTTTATCGCTTGTGTAGCTTAACCGAATATCAGGGATAAGATAATAACCACAACTGGTATAAATCAATTCCTGTGCCATAGTCATTCCTCCAATCATTTCATCTTGCAACTCTATTGTAAGTGATACTCCTTCAAAAGTGAAGTTTGTGGATTGGTCTCTTTGAGAGCAGCACACATCTGCTGATATACCTTTCGTGACGGTCTACGGCTTCCTTCTTCAAGTTTATAGTAGTAACTCGGGACAAGCCCCATTTGTTCTGCAAAAGCCTTCTGTGACAGACCCAGAGTCGTTCTAACGCTCTTTAGCGCTTCGGTATAGGGTGCAGAAAGGAAACGGGAGAAATCATCATAGAGTAAGGACGCTTCGATTTCCAAAACATCTGCCAGCTTAATAGCTACATTATAAGGAATAGGATGTTTTCCATTTTCATACATCACAACAGTTGATGGTACAATATCCATCTTTTCCGCCAACTGTCTTGTTGTCATCTGTTTTCGCTGACGGTAGTACTTGAGATTGTCGCTCGGTAAGTTGGTCTTTGGCTTTTCTTCAAAAGGTATCGTTAAATGGAGTAACAGTTTGCCTTGATGAAATTCACACAACAATGTGTGATTGAAAATACCATTGCAAATGCAACAGAAATGAAAATTGTATTATGTTATTGTTGACACACTTTAGTTAGTTATTTCTAATTTAATGCAGATTATACTGGATTCTACTTCCCGTTTCAACGGTTATATTGACCATTAAACAGGTTTTCTTAGAACTCCGGAAAACAGAAAGGAAAAAGGAATGTTCAAAATTGCTATCTATGGTAAAGGAGGAATCGGAAAGTCTACCACTACCTCCAATCTGGCTGCTGCACTCAGCAAGTACTATAAGGTGATGCAGATAGGCTGTGATCCAAAGGCTGATTCTACCAAAAATCTTCTGGGTAATCAGCCCATGAAAACTGTGCTTGATCAAATCAAGGAAAAGGGGGATGATGTAACCCTGGAAGATATCGTATATGAGGGCTATAACGGTGTCCTCTGTGTAGAAGCCGGTGGTCCTACACCGGGCATCGGCTGTGCTGGTCTGGGAATCATCTCTGCTCTGCAAAAGCTGGAAGAGCTGGAGGCCTTTGAACGTTATCAGCCGGATATCGTGCTTTACGATGTTTTAGGTGATGTGGTTTGCGGTGGTTTTGCCATGCCCATCCGGGACGGCTATGCAGAACATATTTTTATCGTTACCAGCGGAGAAATGATGGCCCTTTTTGCTGCGGATAATATCTCCCGTGCAGTAAATAATTTTAAAAACAGAGGTTATGCCCGTGTTTCTGGAATTATTCTGAATGAAAGAAGGGTAAAGAACGAAAAAGCTGTCGTTCAGCAGTTTGCTGATGAGTCAGGCCATCAGGTCATCCAAAATATCCGCCGTAGCGATGCTGTACAGAAGGCTGAGGACATGGGAAAAACCGTCATTGAAGCCTTTCCCAACGCAGAAATTGCAGAAGACTACAAACGACTGGCAGAGACGATTATGAACATCTGTAAAGAAAAGGAGTATCGCAAATGTGTATAAACCATTGTTTTGAAAAAAACCTCCACTATACTTCACCCGGGCATGGCGGCTGGGGAGTGATTCGGGTGGCAGCCCTGATTCCTGAAAGCCATCTGATGTTTATCTGTCCCTCTGCCTGTTTTCGGCATGGCGCTTTGGGTGCCATTCAGCATGGCTATAAGGACAAAACCTCCTATCTCTATATTACTCCGGCAGATGTAGTCGTCGGCTATGACAATATCATTTTAGAAGGTGCCGAAGAGCTTTTGGAAAGAGATAAGAAAATAAAGGTACTTTTCCTTTTCGTTCCCTGTATAGACGATTTTATTGGCACAGATATTGATGCACTGGCAAAGCAGGTGGAAAAGGCTCATCCGGGAATTATAGTTCGTTCATGCCACATGAACCCTATTGCTGCCGAAACCAAAAAGCCGCCTTTAGTAACTACTATGCAGTCCATGCTTTCCGCCATTCATACCAGCCATCCAGCCTCGGAAAATGCAGTAAATCTTCTGGGTACCTTTTCTCCTGTAGACAGGGAAAGCGAGATTTTCAGTTTTTTCAGCTCTTATGGATATCAGGTCAGACAAATTGCCGATTATGAGAAGTATGAAGACTTCTGCGAAATGGGACGAAGCAAGTACAACCTGGTAACCGGATCCGTGGGAAAATTTGCTGCCGGATATATGGATAAGTATTTTAGCACCACTTCTGTCATCAATATGCTCTCCTATGATGTAGAGGAAATTATGGAGGGATACAAAAGGTGGCAGGAAATACTGAAAAAAGAGCAGCCAATAGCTTCTTCCTTTAGTCTGGAGAAGCTGGAAAAGGAAACCCTAAACGTAATTCACCACACAGCAGAAAAGCTAAAGGATTATCCTGTTCTGGTCTCGGACAGTGCAGTAACCCGGCCCTTTACTTTGGCTAAGGCTCTTCTTGGATATGGCTTTAAGGTAACCGAGGTAATCGCACAGGATGCTCTGGAAGGAGACAGGGAAGCCTATCAATATATTCTCGAACACCATCCTGAGGTCTCTATAACCCAGCCCCGGCATTATCGTTCTGCCCGGAGAGAAAATACTTTTACCAGGACCATCGCTATTGGCTTTGAGGGAGCTTATCTTCGTCAAAGCGACTATGTGGTTGATCTTTCGGGTGATGAGGGTATGTATGGTCTTTATGGGGTAAAACGTTTAATGGAAATGATGGAAAATTCCATTAAGAAAAAGGCAGATTTAAGAAAAATGATTGAAGAATATGGAGCGGTTGTATGATGAGAAGATTATAT
>SAMEA3663047__coassemble_1410_pt1 | contig 8121 bp, 7 predicted proteins | sample SAMEA3663047__metabat2_low_PE_007 | metagenome-assembled genome bin SAMEA3663047 (sample SAMEA3663047) | pig gut metagenome | biome: pig gut; feature: pig-associated habitat; material: faeces | place: France | collected 2012
AATTTTGGTACCAGAGGCGCTTCTGAACTGGCTGCTGATATCCGGCTTCTTACCTTTAAGAAAATACAGAAGTTTTCTTTTGCCAATGTAGATAAATTCTCTACCGGTTCCTTGATTACCAGAATAACCAATGATATTTCCCAGATTCAGAATTTCACACAAATGTTTCTGCGGGGGCTGTTCAGAAGCCCGGTAATGATTGTGGGTGCCATTGCCATGTCCTTTGCTCTGGAGCCTGGTATTGGCTGGATTATTTTTACTATATTGCCCTTACTGGGAGGTATGATTACGGTGATTATGATAGTCAGTGCACCCCGATATACAGTAATGCAGCAGCAGATAGACAGCCTGAATACAAATGTAAAGGAAACGGTTACGAATCAGAAGGTGATTAAATCCTTCGTTCGGGAAGAGTATGAGACGGATCGTTTTGGAAAGATAAATGAAAGTCTGCAACAGAAAAGTACCCGGGCTCTGAAAACCATGCTATTGATGCAGCCCCTTTCTACCCTGATTATACATGGGGCTACTTTACTGGTAGTCTGGTTTGCAGGAAAGCGCATTATGGTGGGAAATATGGAAGTGGGAACGCTGACGGCTCTGATTACCTATCTGACTCAGGTGATGAATGCTTTGAATTTCATGGACAATATTATTCTTCTGGGAACCAGGGCAGCAGCCTCTAATAAACGTGTGGCGGAAGTGCTGGAGGCAGAAATTGATTTAAAGGATGATGAAGCCAGAGAAAAAGACCGAATAATTTCCAAGGGGAGTATCCGGTTTGAAGGTGTGGACTTCAGGTATTATAAACATAAAAAGGAAAGGGTGCTGAGAGATATCAATCTGGAGATTGAAGCTGGTGAACTGGTAGGAATTATAGGTTCTTCCGGTGCAGGAAAGACCACCCTCGTTTCACTGATTCCGTGCCTGTATGATGCAGATGAGGGGAGGGTATACGTGGATGGTATACCGATAAAGGATTTATCTCTCTTTCATCTTCGGGAAAGTGTGGCTATGGTTTTACAGAAAAACACACTTTTTTCCGGTACTATTGCAGAAAATCTGCGATGGGGAAATGAGGATGCCACTCAGGAGGAGCTGGAGGAGGCCTGCGGGATCGCCCAGGCGGATGGATTTGTCCGGGGCTTTAAGGAAGGATATGAAAGCCTGTTGGAGCAGGGCGGTGCCAACCTGTCCGGGGGACAGAGACAGAGACTTTGTATTGCAAGAGCATTGTTGAAAAAACCCAGAATACTTATTCTGGATGATTCTACCAGTGCAGTGGATACCGCAACCGACGCGGCTATTCGTAAGGAGCTGCGTAAGAAGCTGCCGGGAGTGACCAAACTGGTTATTGCACAGCGGATTAATTCGGTAATTGATGCAGATAAAATTATTGTCATTGATGAAGGGCGTATTGTAGGACTGGGACGGCATCGTGAGCTGATGGAGTCCTGCCGGGAGTATCAGGAGATTTATTTCTCCCAGAAGGATGCCGGAGAAACCGCGTGATAAGAAGCTCTAAAGCCCACAGCAGAGGCCGTTTCGCAAAGAACTTCTAAAATCCTGGCAGAGATATGAGACACCATTGAAAAGTTGTGAAATGGGAGAATTTATGGAAAGACAGAATCGATATGAAAGTTTGATGAAAAAGTATAATGGAGTGGATACCAAAACGGGAAAGAAGGAAATGAGGGTTCCTACTGGAGCAGACAGAAACCGTGCTCTGGGTATGCATGGCAAGCCTAAGAATCTGAAAAAGACCATAGGCCGGCTGGTCAGATATCTGGCCCATGAGCGGAAGCTTTTGCTGATTGCCATTACCTGTGCTGTTGTCAATACTATAGCCACTCTGGCAGGCTCCTATTTGCTAAGACCCATCATTAATACCTTTATTTATTATAATCCGGAGGAAAGCAGGATTCAGGAAAGAATGGAGGGGCTGTCTGGTGCATTAATTCTACTGGCAGTAATCTATCTGATTGCCGTTTCCACCCAATGGGTACAGCAAAGACTGATGCTGTCCGTTTCCCAAAGGTCGCTGAAGCATTTGCGAAATGATCTGTACCATAAGGTACAGATGCTGCCCATGAAGTACTTTGATAATAACGCTACCGGGGATATTATGAGCCGCTTTACCAATGACGTAGATGTGGTAGGTGAAATGCTGAATACTACTCTGATTCAGTTGATTTCAGGAATGATTACCATTTCAGGAACGGTGGTACTTATGCTGGTGACCAACTGGCTTTTGGGTTTTATCACCATCCTTGTCACCCCCCTTCTGGTACTCATCAGTAAGACCATCGTAAAAAGAGGCCGCAGTGCCTATGCCAGACAGCAAAAAAATCTGGGTATGCTGAACGGTTTTACGGAAGAAACCATTTCCGGACAAAAGGTAGTGAAGGTGTTTAACCATGAAGAAATTGCCATTGATGAATTTGCGTATCTGAATGAAGAGCTGAAGAAGGCTCAGATTAAGGCCCAGTTTCAGTCCTCGCTGATGGGACCGGCTACGCATCAGCTTTGTAATGTGGTTTATGCCGTCACCGCCTGTGTGGGTGGAATTTTAGTGGTAAAACGAGGCTTCGACATAGGAGGACTGACCATTTCCCTAAATTATACCAGGCAGTTTAATCGTCCCATTAATGAAATCTCCATGCAGATGAATACGGTTTTTGCTGCTCTGGCAGGAGCGGAGCGGGTATTCGAGGTACTGGATGAGGAGCCGGAAAAAAATGAAGGGGATACCATAAAGCCAAAGTCCATAGAGGGAAAGATAGAGGTAAGCCATGTGGATTTTGGTTATGCAGAGGGGCATCCCGTACTGCGTGATATCACTCTTTATGCAAAGCCGGGACAGAAGATTGCCTTTGTGGGCTCCACAGGAGCAGGAAAAACTACGATTACCAATCTTTTACCCAGATTTTATGAGCTGCAGGCAGGAGAAATTAAAATTGACGGTATTCCCATTCATAAGCTGGATAAGGCAGTTTTAAGGTCAAATATTGCTATGGTCTTGCAGGACACTCATCTGTTTACCGGGACGGTTCGGGAAAATATTCGTTACGGACGGCTGGAGGCCACAGATGAGGAGGTGGTTCAGGCAGCTAAAGCGGCTTTTGCCCATTCCTTTATTATGCAGCTGGAAAAAGGCTATGACACCCTGCTGGAAAACGACGGAGCAAACCTTTCCCAGGGACAGAGACAGCTTTTAAATATAGCCCGGGCGGCAATCAGCAAAGCTCCTATATTGATTCTGGATGAGGCCACCTCCAGTGTGGATACACGAACGGAAAAGCATATTGAGGAGGGAATGGATGCACTGATGGAAAATCGGACCACTATGGTCATTGCCCACCGTCTCTCTACGGTAAGGAAATCCAACGTGATTATGGTACTGGAGCAGGGAAGAATCGTGGAGCGTGGAACCCATGAAGAGCTGTTGGAAATGAATGGAAGATATGCCAGCCTGTACCATGAAATTGTGGAGCTGGAATGATAGGAAGCATAAGCAAAATTTTAAAAATATTTTTAGAAAAAGAATAATTTTTTTCCTGTTACAGATACTGAAAAAGAACCAATTATCTGAACAGGAGGTATACAGTATGACACAGTTGTCAGAAAAAGAGTTGAATACGATTAAGGATCTTCTTTCTGAAGAAGAACTTCTGGTAAAAAAATTCCAGATGCTTGCAGAGCATGCAGATAAGGAAGAGCTTAAATGCAAAATGGAAAGCATTGCAAAGAAGCATCAGGGACATTTTAACGAATTATATCAGAAATTATCTTAAGGAGGAAAGACGATGCCTGGAATTTATACAGAAAAGGAAATTTACGGAGATGCACTGGCAGCTCAGAAAGCATCCACCAGCCAGTTTAATATGGCGGCAAATGAATGTACCCATGAGGATGTGAGACAGACCATGATGAAGATATTGAATCAGGAGCATGAAATTCAGAAGGATGTATTCGACTGTATGCATGCAGCAGGCTATTATCCAACTCCTGCAGCAGAAGAGAAAAAGGTTGCAGAGGCAAAACAGAAATTCAGCCAGTGTGCAAAGTAGGATAGTACTACAGAGACGTATAGAGCAGATGCAGTAAAAATAAAAATCCTTTTCCGGACGTATAAGTTCGGAAAAGGATTTTTGTCTTTCCGCATTGGGAAAATAAAGAGATAAAAATTAATTCAGGAAGTCAGCAGACTTTTTAACCTTCTTTGTTAAGGAGTAAATCAGGGTATCCACATCAGAATCCTCCAGCTTCAGCCATTCACCGCCTAAAGCACTTTTAATTTCAGAAGCAGGCTTTTGTAAAAAATCCAGAACCTCGCTGGTGTTATATCCCTTTACAACGGATGTACCCTTTGCGGCACCCAGATAATTGGCAATGCTCTGCAAAAGCTTTTCCTCGTTGGAGCAAAATGCTTCCTCCTTCTTATTCAGTTCCCGTTCAAACGCTCTGATGATATCGTTTCGATCTGTCATCTCTCACTTACCTCCCTTTTTTTCAGCGGTGCATACAACTGTACGCACAGTAAAATATTCTGTTACTATTATAGTCCATATGAATAAAATAAACAATTTTTTTTAAGTAATTTTTTGTACTTACAGGGCCCTTAACCTTGCTGATTTTGACATCTTATCAACTGATTTTGACATCAGAAAGAAAAAAAGGAAGAAATGCTCTATAATTACTTCAACTATTAGAGAGAGGGAGAGAGTACAGATGAGAAAGAAAAAATATAAAAGTGTCCTTTTAGGCATTTTGTTAGTGTTAGTCCTGGTGGGGTGTGGGAACACAAAAGAAACGGGAAAGCCTGAAGAGTCGGAGATGACAGTGGAAACCGCTGCTGAAGAAGAGGCTATAGAAATACAGGGGCAAACCCAGGGTACACAGGAGGAAGTAACCAACATAGATACGGAGGGGCTGAAGGAATTTGTTTCTGAGGATAAAACCATCAGTGCTGTGGAGTCTGCCAAAGAGCCGGATACAATAGCGTGGTTTAATGCAGCAGGGGCAGTACTTACTTATCTGAATGGTTGGGATTACCAGATTTATGGAGGAATGCCCGAAGGAAAAACCACTGCTCTGATTTCACAGCAGCTGCTGGATGGATACTGGGGCGTGACCGACAGGGAGACTGCTGAAAACAATATGAAGTGGCTGCTGTCTTCGGGGCACAATGCCGCCTTACTGGAGGATTTGGCCTATTTTGAATCGGAAGGCTTAGGAGAGGTGGCTGCACAAAAGAGAGCGGCATTCCTATATGAAAACTGGGATATTTCAGAAGAAATGGCCAGCCTGTATGCAAAATGCTATGAACGCTATGAAGCCGGCGAGGATGATATAATCATTGGCTGGGATTATTCCAGAGCCTTCAACTTACTGTCCTGGTATTATTTGGCCGGTTATTACTCCAAAGAGGAAGCATTGGATATCTCTCTGGTGGCAGGATGGGAGATACAGGAACATTTCGATTCCTGGGATGAATTTATGGAAAGCTATTTTCTGGGCTATGAGTACTGGTCCGAGGAAAGCAGCGGGGAAAGGCGGCTGGTGTACAAAAAGCTCAAGGATATGGAGGATGGTCCTTATACAATAAATTGGAACCTCAATCTGAAAAAGAGCTGGTAGGGTTACTTTAGGAGCTGTTTGCTTACCAAAGAGGAAAGGGAGACAATATGGAAAACAATTATACGACATGGATGCAGCAGGAACAGGAGTGGATGAATTCTGCTCAGAAAAAAGCCAAGAGGAATTTACTTCTCTATTTTATTCTTATACCGGTAATTGTTGCCGCCGCTGCCGGCTTAATTGCCATACTTGCCAGTGGGAAGCTTCCCCATTTTCTATCCAATCTAAAGTGGGGATTTCTTTTTGGACTTGCCTGCGATGTGATTATGCTGGTCATTTTACCAAGAACCTTATTTGCCAAAAAGCTCATGAAAAGTCTGGAAAAAGAGGTTGAGCAGCAGCTGACCGGAGCCGGAAGGGAAGAATTTTTTGCTCAAATGCTCAGGAATGCCCCAGGATTAAAAGAGTTTTCCTGGAAACCCTGGGATAAAGAGGAAATGCGGGTTCTGGTAAATAAGGACTTTCTCTACTATATCTCTCCACCAAATACAGCAATGATTATTAATCTTGCACAGGTAGAGCGGATTGCGATTGATGTGGATGAATTTACCTGGACCACAAGAAGCAGTGGATACAGGGTGAGACAGACCAGCTATACCTATCCCATGCAGTTTTTCTATAAAAGTATGGATGGAGCAGAGAGGAAAGACTATGACAGGCAGATTGTATTTTATACCAGGGAGGCCCGTCAGCAGGTACTGGATTCTCTTAAGAAGACAGAGGAACAGAGCTTTTGATGAAGCAGTCTGAGGGGACGCTGATTTGTTTAAATCAGCGTCCTGTTCATGTCTGAACATAACTGGCAGTATCCTGTAAATAGGGATTGCTTAGAGGGGGATTTTGGGATAAGATAGACTGTACTTCATAGTATTATCAGCAAAAGGCTGCCAAAGAGAGGCTGTCTTTGTAAGAAAGGAATATAATACATTGGAAATCACCTTAGAAGAATTAAATTTATTAGATGCAGATACCTATCAGATTATTGATATCCGTACGGAAACAGAGCTTTCTTACGGAAAAATTCCCGGGGCAGTCGCTATTTCCTCAGAGCAGCTTTTGGCAAATCCTCCGCAGGATAAGAATAAACGTTATGTCATTTGCTGCCATAAAGGCTGCTATAGTGTCAAGGTGGCTGACGAGCTTTGGAATGAGGGCTATGATGCGGTAAGCCTTGCAGGTGGCTATGTTACCTGGCTGATGGAGCAGGTGAAAAAGCAGGAAAGTAAAGAAATTTGCGAAGGAGTAGAGAGAAGTCTGCAAAAAAAGTTTCGTAAAACTATCTGGACCCGTTTTACCAGAGCGATTAAAACCTATGAGCTGGTAAAAGAGGGGGACAGGATTGCGGTGTGTATCTCCGGAGGGAAGGATTCCATGCTGATGGCCAAACTTTTTCAGGAGCTGAAAAAGTACAGTGATTTTCCTTTTGAGGTAAAATTTCTGGTAATGGATCCAGGCTACAGTGCAGCCAATCGTATGGTGATTGAAGAAAATGCCCGAAAGCTGAAAATTCCGGTGCAGATTTTTGAGTCGGATATTTTTGACTCTGTATATCATGTGGAAAAATCACCCTGTTATCTTTGCGCCAGGATGCGCAGGGGACATCTTTATAGCTTTGCCAAAGAGCTTGGCTGCAATAAAATTGCCCTGGGTCACCATTATGATGATGTGATTGAGACCATTTTAATGGGAATGCTTTACGGAGCTCAGATTCAGACTATGATGCCCAAGCTGCACAGCACCAATTTTGAAGGCATGGAGCTGATCCGGCCGCTGTATCTTGTACGGGAAGAGGACATTAAGAAATGGAGGGACTATAATGACCTCCACTTTATCCAGTGTGCCTGTAAATTTACGGACACCTGTACTACCTGCAACAGTCAGGAAAATAAGTCCAAACGAATTGAAGTCAAGGAATTGATCCAGCAGCTGAAGCAGCATAATCCGGAGGTGGAAAAACACATTTTCAAGAGTGTGGAAAATGTCAATCTGGATACGGTGATTGCCTATAAAACAGGTGGGGTAAAGCACCATTTTCTGGATAGATATGACAGTAAATAAAAGATAGGTTGTAAATGGAGGAAGAATGAATAAACAGGATAAAACATGATGACAAAACCGCAAAGAGACTGGCGGCAATTATGCAGGAGCGGATAAAAGGAACCTTCTGTGATTTTCTGGGAATGAATGTAATCAAATATCAGGAGGGGTATTGTCTGACCAAATCGATGATTAAGCCGGAATTTTTAAATCCCCTGGGAAGCATTCATGGAGGATATTTATTCACTATAGCGGACACTACAGCAGGAATGGCCTCCATTATTCCGGGTTCTGACAGTACCGTCACAACTATTGACGGGAATATGCAGTTTTTAAATGCGGTGTTAAACTGTGATGTGTTGTATGCAGAGGCAAAAGTCTTAAAGAGCGGAAAGAGAGTCGTTTATACGGATGTGGTGATTAAAGGGGAAGAGGGAACCCTTT
>SAMEA3663047__coassemble_1441_pt1 | contig 8030 bp, 16 predicted proteins | sample SAMEA3663047__metabat2_low_PE_007 | metagenome-assembled genome bin SAMEA3663047 (sample SAMEA3663047) | pig gut metagenome | biome: pig gut; feature: pig-associated habitat; material: faeces | place: France | collected 2012
GAGAATGATGGTTATGCAGCAGTACAGGTTGGTTTTGTAGACAAGAAGGACAAAATCATCAACAAGGATGCCAAAGGAAATAAAGAAGTAATTCACAGACATGGTGTGAACAAGGCTTTACAGGGACACTTTAAAAAGGCCGGTGTCAGCAGCAAAAGATATGTGAGAGAATTTAAGTTTGACAACGCAGCAGATTATGCACCTGCACAGGAAATCAAAGCGGATATCTTTACAGCAGGTGACAGAGTAGATGCAACTGCAATTTCCAAAGGTAAAGGATTCCAGGGTGCCATCAAGAGACACGGACAGCACAGAGGCCCTATGGCTCATGGTTCCAAATTCCACAGACATCAGGGTTCTAACGGTGCCTGCTCCTCACCCAGCCGTGTGTTTAAGGGAAAAGGAATGCCCGGTCACATGGGTTGCGTGAAGGTTACTGTGCAGAATCTTGAAGTAATACGTGTGGATGCTGAGAAGAATCTGCTTTTGGTAAAGGGTGCAGTACCAGGACCTAAGAAAGCGTTAGTAACCATTAAAGAAACTACAAGAGCAGAGGCTTAATTAGGGAATGAAAGGAGGACACATCAGTGGCAAACGTATCTGTTTATAATATGGAAGGCAAAGAAGTTGGTACAATCGAACTGAAGGACAGTGTGTTCGGTGTTGAAGTAAATGAGCACCTGGTACACATGGCGGTTGTACAGCAGCTTGCAAATAAACGTCAGGGAACCCAGAAGGCAAAGACTCGCGCTGAAGTATCCGGTGGTGGAAGAAAACCCTGGAGACAGAAAGGAACCGGTCATGCAAGACAGGGCTCCATCAGAGCGCCCCAGTGGAAAGGCGGCGGAGTTGTATTTGCTCCCGTACCGAGAGATTATTCCTTTAAGCTGAACAAGAAGGAAAAAAGAGCAGCTCTCAAGTCTGTTTTAACCGATAAGGTTCAGAATGGAAATCTGGTGGTTGTAGATGAATTCAAATTTGATGAAATCAAAACCAAAAATTTTGTGGCAATGTTAAACAACCTGAATGTAAATACCAAAGCATTGGTTGTTGTAGGTGAAAACGATACCAATGCAGCATTATCTGCAAGAAACATTCCTACAGTAAAAACAAGCCTCACTAATACTATTAATGTATACGACGTCATCAATGCGAACAAACTTGTTGTGACCAGGGATGTCGTAAAGACTATCGAGGAGGTATATGCATAATGGCTGATATTAAATATTATGACGTAATCCTCAAACCGGTTATCACCGAGAAGAGTATGGCCGGCATGGGCGAGAAAAAATACACATTTTTAGTTCATCCAGAAGCAAATAAGAACATGATTAAAGAAGCAGTTGAGAAAATGTTCGAGGGTGCCAAGGTGAAGAAGGTAAACACCATGAATCTTGACGGAAAGAATAAGAGAAGAGGCATGGTTGTCGGCAAGACCGCAAAAACCAAGAAGGCTATGGTCTGGCTGACCGAGGACAGCAAGGATATTGAAATCTTTGCAGGCCTGTAATTTCAGGCCCGGGTAATTAAGTGTGGCAACACGAGAATTTGCATGAATCGAAAGGAGAAAGAAAATGGGAATTAAAACATATAACCCATATACACCTTCCAGAAGAAATATGACCGGTTCCGATTTTTCCGAGATTACGAAGAGTACTCCTGAAAAATCCCTCTGTACTTCCTTAAAGAAACACGCTGGTCGTAACAATCAGGGTAAAATTACAGTTAGACATCGTGGCGGTGGTTCCAGAAGAAAATATAGAATTATTGATTTCAAGAGAAATAAAAAGGATGGTATTCCGGCAACCGTAATCGGTATTGAGTATGATCCTAACAGAACAGCCAACATTGCACTGATCTGCTATGCGGATGGTGAAAAGGTTTATATCCTTGCTCCGGAAGGATTGAAGGACGGCATGAAAATCATGAACGGACCTGAAGCAGAAGTGAGAGTTGGAAACTGCCTGCCTCTGGCACAGATTCCTGTTGGTACTCAGGTACACAACATTGAGCTGTATCCCGGCAAGGGCGGACAGATGGTTCGTTCCGCAGGTAACAGTGCACAGTTAATGGCTAAAGAAGGTAAGTATGCAACCTTAAGACTTCCTTCTGGCGAGATGAGAATGGTTCCCATTATCTGTAGAGCAACCATTGGTGTTGTTGGAAACAGTGATCACAACCTGATTAACATTGGTAAAGCTGGCCGTAAACGTCACATGGGTATTCGTCCTACCGTTCGTGGTTCCGTAATGAACCCTAATGACCATCCGCATGGTGGTGGTGAAGGTAAGACAGGTATCGGTCGTCCCGGCCCATGTACACCCTGGGGTAAACCTGCTCTTGGTCTTAAGACTCGTAAGAAGAAAAAAGCTTCTAACAGACTGATTGTAAGAAGAAGAGATGGTAGAGCGATTAAATAATCGCAGCTGTTTGGTTACAAGCAAGCCAATGTTGAATTAGGAGGAAGAAAAATGGCTAGATCACTTAAAAAAGGCCCATTCGCAGATGCAAGTTTATTGAAAAAAGTAGATGCGATGAACGCTGGTGGAAATAAACAAGTAATTAAGACATGGTCCCGTCGTTCTACAATTTTCCCTTCATTTGTAGGACATACAATTGCAGTTCACGACGGAAGAAAACATGTACCTGTATATGTAACCGAAGATATGGTTGGACACAAGCTGGGTGAGTTTGTGGCAACCAGAACATACAGAGGACATGGAAAAGACGAAAAGAAATCTAAGGTAAGATAATCGAAAGGAGGTTTTTATCCATGGCTAAAGGACATAGATCCCAAATTAAGAGAGAAAGAAATGCAAATAAAGACTCAAGACCTTCTGCAAAGTTATCCTACGCAAGAGTGTCTGTGCAGAAAGCATGTTTCGTACTGGATGCAATCAGAGGTAAGGATGTTACCACTGCATTGGCAATCCTGGAGTACAATCCCAGATATGCTTCCAGTCTGATCAAAAAATTATTAGAATCCGCAATAGCTAACGCTGAAAACAATAATGGAATGAATCCGGAAAACCTTTACATTGCAGAATGCTATGCAAACAAAGGCCCCACAATGAAAAGAGTTAAACCCAGGGCACAGGGAAGAGCTTACAGAATCGAAAAGAGAATGAGCCACATTACCGTAGTGCTTGATGAAAGATAGGATAGGAGGAAAATAAATGGGACAGAAAGTTAATCCTCATGGCCTGAGAGTTGGCGTCATCAAAGATTGGGATTCTAAATGGTATGCAGAAGATGCGTCATTTTCAGATCTTTTAGTGGAAGACTATAATATCAGAAAATTTTTAAAGAAAAAATTATACGCTGCAGGTGTTTCCAAGATTGAAATTGAAAGAACCACCGACAGAGTAAAGGTTATTATTTATACTGCTAAGCCCGGTGTAGTGATCGGTAAGGGCGGTGCAGAAATTGAAGTGACCAAGAAAGAACTTTCCAAGCTGACTGATAAGAAGGTTTTAGTAGATATTAAAGAGATCAAGAGACCTGACAAGGACGCTCAGTTAGCAGCTGAGAACATTGCAGCTCAGCTGGAGAATCGTGTATCCTTCAGAAGAGCAATGAAGTCCGTAATGGGCAGAGCAATGAAGTCCGGTGCATTAGGAATCAAAACCAGCTGTGCAGGCCGTCTTGGTGGTGCAGACATGGCTCGTACAGAGTTTTATAGCGAAGGTACTATTCCGCTTCAGACACTGAGAGCAGATATCGAATATGGATTTGCAGAAGCAGATACCACATATGGTAAAGTAGGTGTCAAAGTATGGATCTATAAAGGCGAAGTACTTCCCACTAAAGGAAATAAGGAAGGGAGCGATAAATAATGTTAATGCCAAAAAGAGTGAAACGTCGTAAACAGTTCCGTGGTTCAATGACAGGAAAAGCGTTACGCGGTAACACAATTACACATGGTGAGTTCGGTCTTGTAGCGGCTGAACCCTGTTGGATTAGATCAAATCAGATTGAAGCAGCCCGTATTGCCATGACACGTCATACCAAGCGTGGTGGTCAGGTATGGATCAAGATTTTCCCTGATAAACCTGTAACAGCAAAACCGGCAGAAACACGTATGGGTTCCGGTAAGGGAACTTTAGAGTACTGGGTAGCAGTAGTGAAGCCTGGACGTGTAATGTTTGAGATCGCTGGTGTAAACGAAGAAGTAGCCAGAGAAGCATTACGTCTTGCTATGCATAAGCTGCCCTGCAAATGTAAAATTGTTTCTAAAGCAGACTTGGAAGGCGGTGTGTCAAATGAAAACTAATAAGTATGTAGAAGATTTAAAGGCAAAATCAGCTGCAGAATTAGCAAACGAATTAGTGGCTGCTAAAAAAGAACTTTTCAATTTGAGATTCCAGAACGCAACTAATCAGTTAGACAACACAGCTAGAATTAAAGAAGTTAGAAAGAATATTGCCAGAATTCAGACCATAATTACTCAGAAGGCTAACTCAGAAGTTGTTTAAGGTTCAGGACGATTTGGAAAGGAGAATTGATCGTGGAAAGAAATTTAAGAAAAACACGTACTGGCAAAGTAACCAGTGATAAGATGGATAAAACTATTACCGTTGCAATCGAAAATCACGTTAAGCATCCTCTTTATGGCAAAATTGTGAAGAGAACCTATAAATTAAAGGCTCATGATGAAAATAACGAGTGCAGAATCGGTGATACGGTTAAAGTAATGGAAACAAGACCGCTCTCCAAGGATAAGAGATGGAGACTTGTAGAGATTGTCGAAAGAGCAAAATAATTAATGGCCCAGTACAGGGGAAGCCATTATTGGAAGGAGAATAAGCATGATTCAACAGGAAACCAGACTTAAGGTTGCAGATAATACTGGCGCAAAAGAATTACTTTGCATCAGAGTTATGGGTGGATCTACAAGAAGATATGCAAGCATCGGCGACATCATCGTAGCCAGCGTTAAAGATGCAACACCAGGCGGCGTTGTAAAAAAAGGCGATGTTGTTAAAGCTGTTGTAGTTCGCAGTGTGAAAGGCGCACGTCGTAAAGACGGTTCTTATATCAAATTTGATGAAAATGCTGCTGTTATCATTAAAGAGGATAAAACTCCAAGAGGAACTCGTATTTTTGGACCAGTAGCGAGAGAGCTTCGTGAAAAACAGTTTATGAAAATTGTTTCCCTGGCTCCCGAAGTATTATAAGGAGGTGCCGGTATGTTTAAGATTAAGAAGGGTGATACCGTTAAGGTTATCACTGGTAAAGATAAAGATAAAGAAGGCAAAGTTGTTTTAGTGGATCGTAAAAACAACAAGGTGGTTGTAGAAGGCATCAACATGATTACCAAACACACCAAACCTTCTGCAAGCAACCCAAATGGCGGAATTATTCAAAAAGAAGCTGCTATTGATGCAAGTAACGTTATGTATGTTCATAAGGGAAAAGCTACCAGAATCGGCTTCAAACTTCAGGACAACAAAAAGGTTCGTGTTGCTAAATCAACCGGCGAAGTGATTGATTAATTCCAGGAAGGAGGCCGAAAAGCGTGAGCAGACTGAAAGAGTTATACAATAATGAAATCGTTGAAGCGATGAGCAAAAAGTTTGGATATAAAAACGTAATGGAAGTTCCGAAGCTGGATAAAATCGTAATCAATATGGGTGTTGGCGAAGCAAAAGACAACGCTAAGGTTTTGGAATCCGCTGTTAAGGATATGGAGACAATCGCCGGTCAGAAGGCAGTTGTTACCAGAGCGAAAAATTCCGTTGCTAACTTCAAAATCAGAGAGGGTATGGCAATCGGCTGTAAAACAACATTACGTGGCGAGAAAATGTATGAGTTTTTAGACCGTTTAGTAAACCTTGCATTACCTCGTGTGCGTGACTTCAGAGGTGTTAATCCTAACGCATTCGATGGAAGAGGTAATTACGCACTTGGTATTAAAGAACAGATTATCTTCCCTGAAATCGAATACGATAAGGTAGATAAGGTTAGAGGTATGGATGTTATCTTTGTTACCACTGCGAAAACCGATGAAGAAGCTCGTGAATTATTGACATTATTTAATATGCCATTCGCTAAATAAGGAGGTAAACATTCATGGCTAAAACAGCAATGAAGATTAAGCAGCAGCGTAATCCCAAATTCTCTACCAGAGAATATAACCGCTGTAAAATCTGTGGTCGTCCACATGCATATTTAAGAAAATACGGAATCTGCAGAATTTGCTTCCGTGAATTAGCATATAAAGGACAAATCCCTGGCGTAAAGAAAGCCAGCTGGTAAACGGCGAAAAGTCGAGTAAATAAACAAGGAGGCAAATCAAATGACAATGAGCGATCCTATTGCAGATATGCTTACAAGAATTCGTAATGCAAATGCTGCAAAACATGATACAGTGGATATTCCTTCTTCCAAAATGAAACTGGCTATTGCAAAGATTCTTTTAGACGAAGGCTATATCAGCAAATATGATCTGATTGAAGATGGTGCATTCAAGACCATCCACATTACCTTAAAGTACGGTGCAGACAAGAATGAGAAGGTTATCTCCGGTATTAAGAGAATCTCTAAGCCCGGTCTTCGTGTGTACGCAGGCAAGGAAGAATTACCCAGCGTGCTTGGCGGTTTAGGTGTGGCAATTATTTCTACCAATCAGGGTGTTATCACCGATAAGGAAGCAAGAAAGCTGAATGTCGGCGGTGAAGTTTTGGCTTTTGTGTGGTAAGTACAGACAACGATAGTTTAATTTTTAAGGAGGTACGGGCATGTCACGTATAGGAAGAATGCCAATCGCGGTTCCTGCAGGCGTAACTGTAGAAATTGCAGAAAATAATAAAGTGACTGTTAAAGGTCCTAAGGGAACATTGGAAAGAGTGTTACCCGCAGAAATGGACATTAAGTTGGAGGGAAGCGAAATAATCGTTTCCAGACCCAATGATTTAAAGAAAATGAAATCTCTTCATGGCTTGACCAGAACACTGATTAACAACATGGTTGTTGGTGTTACCGAAGGCTATGAGAAGAAGTTAGAGGTTAATGGTGTAGGTTATAAAGCTTCCAAAGCAGGTAAGGTATTAACCTTAAACCTTGGTTATTCTCATCCAGTGGAAATGACTGATCCTGAAGGTGTAGAAACCACCCTTGAAGGACAGAACATCATCTTCGTAAGAGGTATTGATAAAGAAAAGGTTGGCCAGTTTGCAGCTGAAATCAGAGATAAGAGAAGACCTGAGCCTTACAAGGGTAAGGGTATCAAGTATGCTGATGAAGTCATCAGACGTAAAGTCGGTAAGACTGGTAAGAAATAGATAAGGAGAGTAAACAATGGTTAGTAAGAAATCAAGACAAGAAGTTCGTGTTAAAAAACACATGAAAATGCGTAACCGTTTCAGCGGAACGGCTGAAAGACCTCGTTTAGCGGTTTTCAGAAGTAATAATCATATGTATGCTCAAATTATTGATGATACTGTTGGAAAAACTTTAGTTGCAGCGTCTACTCTGGAAAAAGAGGTAAAGGCTGAGCTGGAAAAAACCAATAACGTTGATGCAGCAGCATATGTAGGAACTTTAATCGCAAAAAGAGCAATCGAAAAAGGTATCAAGGAAGTAGTTTACGATCGTGGCGGCTTCGTTTACCAGGGTAAGGTTGCAGCTTTAGCTGAAGCAGCCAGAGAAGCTGGCTTAGAATTCTAGGAAAGGAAAGGGTATACTCCATGAAACATACAATCATAGATCCAAGCCAGTTAGAATTAGAAGATAAAGTTGTTACCATCAAACGTGTAACCAAAACCGTAAAGGGTGGACGTAATATGCGTTTCACTGCTTTAGTAGTAGTTGGTGATGGTAATGGCCATGTGGGAGCCGGACTTGGTAAAGCTATCGAAATTCCTGAAGCAATCCGTAAAGGAAAAGAAGATGCAATGAAGCATCTGGTAAACATCGCTATGGATGACAATAAATCTGTAACCCATGATTTTATCGGAAAGTTTGGTTCCGCAAGCGTTCTTTTAAAAAGAGCTCCTGAAGGTACCGGTATTATCGCAGGTGGTCCTGCC
>SAMEA3663047__coassemble_1443_pt1 | contig 8025 bp, 6 predicted proteins | sample SAMEA3663047__metabat2_low_PE_007 | metagenome-assembled genome bin SAMEA3663047 (sample SAMEA3663047) | pig gut metagenome | biome: pig gut; feature: pig-associated habitat; material: faeces | place: France | collected 2012
AAGACTTTATCAAACTGGGTAGATATCTGGCCAAACTTTTCTTTAAACTGCTTTCGCATTGCTGTATCCAGCTCTTCCACGATACCCTGCAGCGTTTTTTCAGCTTCCACCAAATCGTCATGCTGAGTCTTTAAAAAGCTATACCGCTCCATCAGATTCTTATAATCTTCAATGGCATTTACATTTACATCCCCCAGTTTTTTGATGGCATCCTTCAGGGCACCTATATCCCGTTTCATCACCGTCAGATCAGTAAGGCTCTCATCCCGCATATTAGCTGCATCATGGAGGGTAATCTCATACTCATTCCACATATAATCAATCTGCGTCTGTATAGCCTCCTGATAGCGCTCCTTCTGGCTGCCCAGACGATAAACCTCTTTATCCAGAGCCGTAATTTTCGTTGCCATTTCCTCTCTGGTAACAAAAAAGTTCTTCTGCTTTTTGCCAAGTTCTTCCTTTTCGGAAAGCATATCCTTAAGACGGCTCTCTCCATCTGACTGGGAAGTATGAGAAGCACTAATGGTCTCATTAATCTGTGCAATAGACTGATTTTTACGGATAATTTCTTCTTCACCTGATTGCAGCGCCTGGATAATCTCTTCCAGTTCTGTGCGAAATTTTTCCACTTCACCGGTTACACGATCCAGATTTTGCTGTTCAAAGCCTTTGCGCTGGAAAATCTTTTCTACTTCTACCTCCTGCTCTGATACAAGAGCCATCTGCTCCGATTCCTGTTTACGCAGTTCTTCCAGCTGGTGCTGAAACTCTTCAATCTGGCCTTCCACATTTTTCTCCAGCAGCTGAGATTCTTCCAGTTCTCTTAGAATCTGTTGTTTATTGCCGGAAATCTCCGTAATTTGTTTTTCGATATCCGAAACCTCTGCCATAAGGCAGCCCGCTCCGCTTTGGGTTTCCTCCTGCTTTTTCCTCGCTGCAATAACATTTAAACGGGCAGTATTCTGATGTATAAATTCCTCCTGTAAATCAGCCTTAATCTGCTCCAGCTCCAGCCTGTACCTGTTTCTTTTTTCTTTGGTCTCTTCTATGCTGTTTAGCAGCTGGTCAATATCCTTTAAATATTGCCTGACCTTCTGATTAAGCTCCTCCATCTCACGGCGTCTTCCCAACAGGTTGCTGTTGTTCTTAAAGGCACCGCCGCTGATTGCACCACCGGGTACCAGAAGCTCACCCTCAATAGTTACCATACGAATTCCATAGTTGTATTTACGGGCGATTTTCACCGCATCATCCACATGTTCCACCACCACGATTCTGCCTAACATCGCTTTGGCAACATTCTTATATCTGGAATCGATCTGTACCAGTTCATTGGCCATACCCAAAACACCCTTTTCCTTCAATACCTGGGGCGTTTTAAAATCCTGGGGATGCTGAATACTGGACAGGGGTAAAAAGGTGGCCCGACCAGCCTTGTGCGCCTTGAGAAAGCCTATCATTTTCTTAGCCGTATCTTCATCCTCAGTAACAATATTCTGGATATTTCCTCCCAGAGCCGTTTCAATAGCCGTCTCGTATTTTTTCTCTACCTTAATAATATCGGCAACTACGCCGATAATACCATCCTCTTTCTCCTTAAGCTCCATTACCCGCTTAACGCTTCCGCCATAGCCCTCATACCGCTCTGTCAGATTGGACAGTGCATCCAGTCTCGATTTTTCCTGATGGTAGCGAACCTGCGTATCTCTGAGGGCCTGATCCTGCCCGGACAGTTCCTCTCTGATTCCATCCAGTTCTTCTTCCTTCCTGGCCTGGGCATGATTTAAGGCTGTTATTTTATCCTGAATGGACTCAAATTCCTTTTCCAGATCCTGAATATGGTGTTCCTGCTTTTCCTCATCCGATTTGACAGAAACCAGTCTGGAGGTCAGCTCTGCTCTGCGGATCTGCACCTGTTCCAGCATGGTATCGTATCTTTCTATCTGGGATTTGATGGTGGCCCTTTCGTTAAGAGCATTGATAATCGTATTTTTCCCCACCTCTATATTACTGTTGATGGTTTCAATCTGTCCCTGCAGCAACGTCAGCTGCCCACTGGCATCCTCCTTACGTTTTCCTGCCTGAAGGGCATATGCATCAATGGCCTCTTTCACCTTCAGAATTTCCTGAAGTTCCTCTTCCTTTGCTTCAAGAGAAGACTGCACCTGACTCCGCCGGCTTTTCAGATGTTCTTCATTCGATTTTGCAAAGTGAATCTGCTCCTGTAAAACCTTAATTTCTCCTTCCAGCTTGCCTCTCAGCACGCTGGTATCGGTAAGACTTTCTCTGGTACAATCAATCTCCTTTTCTAAAACTTCTATTTTCCCCTGAATCTGGTCGTACTCCTCTTTGATTCCTTCATAAGCCGAATTCGCACCTTCCAAATCCTCAGAAGCAATTTGCAGAGAATTTTCTACCTTTTCCAGTTGTTCCTTAATATGAATATTTTCCAAAAGAAACATATTCACATCCAGAGTTTTCAGTTCCTCTTTCTTCTTTAAATAGATTTTTGCTTTTTCTGACTGCCTTTCCAGGGGCCCTGTCTGCTTCTCCAGTTCTGATAAAATATCGTTCACACGAATCAGATTCTGTTTCTCATCTTCAAGCTTCTTCTGTGCCGCTGCTTTACGGCGTTTAAACTTGACAATACCTGCCGCCTCGTCAAAAAATTCTCTTTTTTCCTCCGGCTTTCCACTTAGAATCTTATCAATCTGTCCCTGACCAATGATGGAGTAGCCTTCCTTACCAATACCCGTATCGTAAAAAAGCTCATTCACATCCTTTAACCGGCAGGCTGCACCATTAATCAGATATTCACTTTCTCCTGAACGATACAAACGTCTGGCAACCGTTACCTCATCATAATCTATTGCCAGCTGGTGATCACTGTTATCCAGAGTAATTGCCACATAGGCGTAGCTTAAAGGTTTTCTGGTTTCCGTTCCGGAAAAGATAACATCCTGCATAGAAGCACCGCGAAGCTGTTTGATTCTCTGCTCACCCAGTACCCAGCGAACGGCATCCGCAACGTTACTTTTTCCACTTCCATTAGGACCCACAATTCCGGTGATACCATTATGAAACTGAAAGGTAATTTTATTTGCAAAGGACTTAAATCCCTGTACCTCTATCCGTTTTAAATACATTTTTCCAATCCATTTCTATTGATATTCCTTCTGCTGCTTCAACAGCAGAATAGCCTCATAAGCAGCCTGCTGCTCTGCCGACTTTTTGGTTCGTCCCCTGCCAAAGCCTACCCGGCTGTCATTCAATAAAGCCTCTACCGTAAATTCCTTATTGTGATCCGGTCCCTTTTCCTCCAGCAGCTTATATACCAGCTGCTGATTAGGCTTTGTCTGAATCATTTCCTGTAAAATCGTCTTACTGTCATGGAAAAAAATACGGTTGTCCGAGTCAGACAAAATAAAACGTTTGGCAAAATCTCTGGCAGCTTCAAAGCCCCCATCCAGATAAATCGCACCAATCAGAGCCTCAAGAACATCTGAGGTAATGGATTCCCTCAGTCTTCCTCCTGTGGCCTCCTCTCCCTTTCCCAGAAGCATGAACATACCCAGCTCAATGGTTTTTGCACACTGGGCCAGAGCCGGTTCACATACGATGGAGGACCGGAGTCTGGTCAACTTTCCCTCCGGCATTTCGGGATGCTTATGAAAGAGGTACTCACTGGTTAACAGCTCCAGCACAGCATCCCCCAAAAACTCCAGCCGCTCATAATCACCACTTTTTCTAATCTTTTGTTCATTAGCATGAGAACTATGGGTCAATGCCTGTTTTAAAAGTTCCCTCTTCCCAAATCGATATCCAATTCGTTTTTCCAATTCCTCAAGAGAATACTCCGTTCTCATCCTAACCTCCATGCTGCAGCTTTATGCTTCTGTCCCTTTTGTCCATCATGATTTTCTACCCGGCTTTAACTCGAAAAAGCCCTTAACGGGCTTTCGATTGCTACTTATAGCTAGTTAATTGCAGCTTTAATCAATTCTACTGCTTCTTCAACCGTAGTAATATTCTCTGCTTTCTCCGGTGAAATTTCAATGTCAAATTCTTCTTCCAATCCCATAATGATCTGAAAAACATCCAAAGAATCTGCTCCTAAATCGTCTGCAAAGGTAGACTCCATGGTAATCTCATCCGGATCCACACTTAAAACCTCAGCAATTACTTTTTTTAATTTTTCAAATTCCATTGTATTGTTCCTTTCTTTCCATTATTTATGGATATTTCATCCCTGAGAAGATTCTTCTTCCTTTGCGATGATATTTTTAATCTTTTCATTAATATTCTGATTCTTAAACGTCTGACACTGCAAAATGGTATTCTTAATCTCTATCGCTTCAGAACTGCCATGAGTCTTTACTACCAGTCCCTTCAGCCCCAGAAGCGGTGCTCCGCCATGCTCCTCCAGCTGGAAACTTTTCAGGCTTTCCTTCAGGGCAGGCTTGACCAGAAGGGCTCCTATCTTACTTCTCAGGGAAGTCATCATTCCCTGCTTTACCGTCTGAATAAGAGCTCCGCCAACACCTTCATAGAGCTTCAGAATCACGTTTCCTACAAAGGCCTCGCAGACGATTACATCCGCATATCCTTTGGGAATATCCCTGGCTTCAATGCTGCCAATAAAATTAATTCCGGGTGCTTCCTTTAATAAAGGGAAGGTTTCTTTCACCAAAGCATTGCCCTTTTCTTCTTCTGCACCAATATTGACAATGGCGACCTTAGGATTAGCAATACCCAAAACATTTTCCATATATACAGAACCCATTTTTGCAAACTGCACCAGATGAGAAGGTCTTGCATCCACATTGGCACCACAGTCTACCAGAAGAGAAGCTCCTTTCAAGGTAGGAATTAAGGGAGCCAGCGGCGGTCTCTCCACACCTTTGATTCGTCCTACGATCAACTGTCCGCCTACCAGTACTGCACCGGAACTTCCGGCAGAAACAAAGGCATCACAGTTTCCTTCCTTAACCAGCTGCAAGGCCTTCACAATAGAGGAATCCTTTTTCTTACGAATAGCCATCACCGGAGGCTCAGCCATCTCAATAACCTCATTGGCATTCACCACTTCTATTCGGTTCTTATCATAAGAGTATACGGAAAGCTCCTTCTTAATGACCTCTTCCTTTCCCACAAGAAAAACCTTAACGTCACTGCTTGCTGCAAGTGCATCAACGGCTCCTTTTACAATGGCACCGGGGGCATTATCCCCTCCCATTGCGTCAAGTGCTACTTTTACCATTTGTGACACTTCTCTCTTCCTTTTTTACTCTATAACCTAATATACTAAACCACTTTATAAAAATCAAGCAGTTTTTATGGAGGAAGACAAGGCTTAGCTTTTACTACATTTATGCAGGCCACCCCGCGTTGCTTCCATCCTCATCTTTCCCACAAGCGTGGGCCGCCAGGCCACCATAATAAAAATCCGGTGTAAGTAAAGCTTATCGCCGGATTTTACATCTTATACGAAAAATAAGAGCCTTATTTTCATAAGACTCTTCATTTCCCAACATTTTTAATTAATCAACTGCAATGATTTCTTTTTTGTTGTAAGAACCACATTTTTTACAAACCCGGTGAGGCATCATTAAAGCACCACATTTACTACATTTAACCAATGTAGGAGCACTCATTTTCCAGTTTGCTCTTCTCTTATCTCTTCTGGATTTGGAAGATTTATTCTTAGGACAAATAGACATCGTTACACCTCCTTACAACAATTCTATTCGAAGAAAATGTACTACACTTTCTTAAACTCTTACTTATGTGAACATAACATGACCACACTTGAGTTATTATACATACTGTCTCCCACTTTGTCAATATTTTTTTCTGCTTTTCAACAGTTTTTTAACATTCTACCTTTGCAGGCAAAGCTTTTATGCTATTTCTTTCCATTGAAAATATCCATCAAATTGGCAAAGCGTATATCAGGTACAAAATCATCACAGTCACAGCTGCCTTCATTCCGGTTCTGTCCGCACTTCATACAGATTCCTTTACAATCCTCACTACAAAGAGTCTTCGTTGGCCATAAAAGCTGTAATTCCTCTTCAAGAAGCCTTTCCAGATTCAGCTCATACTCCTCTACAAATTGCTGGTCTTCTTCCTCCTTGGGTATATCCATATCCGGAGCGTATACCACTCTGGAAAATTCCAGAGGAAGCTTTGTTTCCACAGGCGTAAGGCACCGGTCACAGGGAATGCTGAAAATCAGCTCACAGCTTCCTTTGATTTTGGCCTTTCCTTTACCTGTATTTTCCATAGATAAAAATAAAGGGGAAGCCTGTATTACCTTCATATCACCAAAGCATTTTAGCGGAAATTCCAGTCCTCTTTGCTCTCTTTTGTGCTGCTGGTTAAAAATCTGAGATAAATTCATTGTTTCACCCTTTTCTCTTATAATATGATGATGGGGTAACAAAGTATTTACCCTGTTACCCACAAATTGTTATAAGCTCTATTTTGTTAAAGCATAGGTATCTCTTGCAATCATCAATTCTTCGTTGGTAGGGATAACCATAACCTTGGGACCCTGCTCATTAGCAGAAATAACGATATCCTCTCCCCGCTTATTGTTTGCATCCTGATCCAGTTTTATGCCGATGAAGGTAAGATACTTTTCCACAATCATGGAACGAACCAGCGAACTGTTTTCACCTACTCCCGCGGTGAAGCAGATTCCATCGACACCATCCATGGCAGCTATATAGGCACCAATATATTTTGCCACACGGTAAGCAAAGGCCTCTAAAGCTCTTATGCCTGCTGCATCGCCCTTTGTGCGAGCTTCCTCCAAATCTCTGAAGTCAGAAGAGAATCCACCGGATAAACCTAATACACCGGATTCTTTATTCAATACCTTCATCACCTCATCAATGGATTTATTCTCTTTTTTAGCAATAAATTCAATAACTGCAGGATCCAAGTCACCACTTCTGGTTCCCATGATTAATCCTTCCAGAGGGGTAAGACCCATGGAGGTATCCACGCACTTGCCGTTCTTTACTGCTGAAACGGATGCACCGTTTCCTAAATGACAAACGATAATTTTGCAGTCATCGTAGCTCTTGCCCAAAAGTTCAGCTGCTCTTCTGGAAACATAAGAATGGCTGGTACCATGGAAACCATAGCGGCGAACTTTATATTTTGTATAATAATCGTAAGGAATACCGTAAATATATGCCTCCTGAGGCATGGTCTGATGGAATGCGGTATCAAAAACACCCACCATGGGAACGTTCGGCATCAACTCTTTGCAGGCATTAATACCAATCAAATTAGCCGGATTGTGCAGAGGTGCAAGGTCGTTGCATTCTTCAATTCCCTTAATTACTTCATCCGTAAGAATGGTGGATTTTGCAAATTTTTCCCCACCATGCACAATACGGTGTCCAACGGCATTAATTTCATCCAGACTCTTAACCACACCAATTTCACTGTCGCAAAGCGCATCCAAAACCAGCTTCACCGCAGTTGTGTGATCCGGCATGGGAACAACCTTCTCCACTTTTTTCCCGCCTGTGGGTGAATATACCAGCTGACTGCCATCAATACCGATTCTTTCACACAGACCCTTTGCAATTAAATCTTCGCTTTCCGCATTAATTAACTGAAATTTTAATGAAGAACTTCCACAGTTAATCACCAATACATTCATTTCCTATTTTCCTCCATTTTGCAATACAAAACCATTATCCCTTTTTACTATACCAGCTGAGCCTGAACAGCAGTCAGTGCCACTACACCTACGATGTCCTCCCAGCTACAGCCGCGGGACAAATCATTAACCGGCTTGGCAATACCCTGCAGCATAGGACCGTAAGCCTCTGCCTTAGCCAATCTCTGTACCAGCTTGTAACCAATATTACCACAGTCCAGATTGGGGAAAATAAGTACGTTGGCCTTTCCTGCAACCTCACTGCCAGGAGCCTTGGATTTTCCTATGGAGGGAACCAGAGCTGCATCTGCCTGCAATTCTCCATCGATCGTCAATCCGGGATA
>SAMEA3663047__coassemble_1507_pt1 | contig 7796 bp, 7 predicted proteins | sample SAMEA3663047__metabat2_low_PE_007 | metagenome-assembled genome bin SAMEA3663047 (sample SAMEA3663047) | pig gut metagenome | biome: pig gut; feature: pig-associated habitat; material: faeces | place: France | collected 2012
TCTATCACTCTAAGCCGCCAGATTAGGGCATCCAGATTGTTGTCGATGCACAAAATCTTCTCCTTTAACATTTCCCCCTCAGATTTACTCATCGTCTTCATGTCAGCACCCCGTTTCTCTGTAATATTATACAAATTTTCACTTCATCTGTATCTTATTTAACCCTTCGGACTCCGTTTGTTCCTCTGTATTCAAATTAATCTGCTGGCTTTATTTCTCTTCTTTATTATAGCACCAAAAAATAAAAAATGAAATTTTTTAGAGAAATATTATAATATTGGCAAATTTTTTAATTATCTTCCCCAAGTATCTCTGCTGCCTCCAGAAGCCGTTTCGTATACTCATGTTTCGGTTGAAAATAAACCTCCTCGGTCTTTCCCTGCTCCACAATTTCTCCCTTTTCCATAATCATCACCCGGTCACAAAGCTGGTAAACTACCCGTAAATCATGGGAAATAAAAAGAATGGACAGGCTCATTTCCCGCTTTAATTTTAACAGCAGCTCCAATACCTGTCTTTGGATAGTCACGTCCAGAGCCGACACCGGCTCGTCTGCCAGAACCAGCCCGGGGTGCAGCATCAAAGCAGCAGCAATGCACACTCTTTGCCGCTGTCCGCCGGAAAGCTGATGGGGATAATGCTCCATATATTTTTCCTCCAGTCCCACCCTGTTCAGCATTTCCACTGCCTTTTCGTAGCGCTCATGGGCACTGTCCCGGGTCAGATTCCGCAGAGGCTCCTGTAAAATCCAGCCAATCTTTTTAGAAGGGTTAAGGGAACCATAGGGGTCCTGAAAAATCATCTGAGGATGCTCGTCGGTACAGGAAATCTCCCCATCGTAGTCCTTAATCATGGAAAGAATGGTTTTCGCCAGAGTAGATTTTCCGCATCCGCTTTCTCCTACAAGTCCCAGAATTTCTCCCTGCTCCATTTCAAAAGAGATATCCTTCAATATCTGAACCCGCTCTTTTTTGGACTTTCCCGGCTTTACGGCCTTATAATATGCATTTACACCTGATACCGTTAATATTCTGCTCATAGCCTCTCCCGCATACTCTTTCCCCGTTCACACCTGGGTATTGCTTCCACCAGAAGTTTGGTATATTCTTCCTTCGGCTGATGGAAAATTTCTTCCACCAGTCCCCTTTCCACCACCTTACCGGACTGCATCACGATAACCTTCCCACAAAGGCTTCTTACCAGACTCAAATCATGAGAAATAAATAAAACAGCCGTTTTTTCCGTTTGATTCAGCCGCTTGAGTAATTTTACAATCTGAGCCTGTATGGTCACATCCAAAGCCGTAGTAGGCTCGTCAGCAATCAGAATTCTGGGGCTGCAGATCATGGCCGAGGCAATCATCACTCTCTGCCTCATTCCTCCCGACAATTCATTCGGATACTGCTCATATACCCTCTCAGGATTCTTAAGCTCCACCTTCTCAAGCATAGCCAGAACCTGCCTTTTTATCTCTTCCTTTCCCAGATTGGTGTGGATTCTCAGGCTTTCTCCTACCTGCCAGCCAATTTTTTTTACCGGATTTAAGCTGGTCATAGGCTCCTGAAAAATGACACTTATGTCCTTCCCCTGTATTGCACGAAGCTCCGAACGGGGACAGATCAACAGATTTTTTCCTGCAAACAGAATTTCTCCCGTTTTTTTCATATCATGCCGGCTCAATAAGCCGGCAATGGCGTGGGCCGTCATGCTTTTACCGGAGCCGGACTCTCCTACTATTCCCAGGATTTCTCCCTCCTCCAGGGTCAAATCCACATCAGAGACTACGGTTTGGGGATGAAGCTGGTCATGAAACTGTATATTTAATTTTTTCACCTCTAAGAGCATTCTGTCCTCCTTATGCCTTCTGTAAGCCTTCTGCCATCAGGCTGAAGCCCAGAATCATCAGAATCATCATTATACCCGTTCCCAGAGCATACCAGGGAGCGGAGAAAAGATAAGTCTGGGCGGAGGAAAGCATCTCTCCCAGACTGGGATCCGGAGGCTTTACTCCTATCCCCAAATAGGTCAGTCCCGCCTCTGCAAGTACCGCATTATTAAAGCCAATCATAACGGATGCCAGCAATACTCTTCTGATATTGGGTAAAATATGCACAAACATGATACGAAGATGGGATGCCCCTGCCAATCTTGCACTTTTTACATAGTCCCTGTCCCGGTTACGCATATATTCACTGCGGACGATCCTGGAAAAGCTGGGAATAAAGGCAATTCCCAGAGCCACGATTACCTGATATTTTCCGCTGCCCAAGAGGCTCACAAAAACCAGAGCCAGAAGAAGGCTTGGGAAGGCAAATAAAGCATCCATAATCCGCATCAGCACCTCGTCCACAAAGCCCCCAAAATATCCTGTAAAGGCACCGATAATCAGACCGAAAAAGGTTCCAATCATTACCGTTGCCCCGGCTACAACCAGCGTAGTTCCACAGCCCTTCATCACCCGGCTGAAAATATCTCTTCCAAAATTATCGCAGCCCATAATATGGTTGGGGGATATCCCGGTAAGTTTCAGGGAGGCATCCATTACCTCCGGGTCATAGGGAGTATAAAAAAAGCCAATCAAAGTAAGAACAAGAATCATCCCGGTAAGCACACAGCCTATGGCGAAGGTATAATTCTTCTTCTTTTTGACAGGCCTATTATTTTCTGTATTATCAATCCATTTTATAAACATTTTTCTCTTCTCACCCATCCTCCCCACTGATTCTGGGATCCAGTCTGCGGCAAAGGATATCCGACAGCAGATTAACCATAACCACAATAACTGCCAGAAGAATAATAATCGCTTCTACAACAGGGTAGTCTCTGTTGGAAATTGAGGTAATTAAAATTCTGCCCAGACCCGGAATGGAAAATACCTGTTCCACGATTACGCTTCCGGCCACCATATCCGTCAGGGTCATGGCAAGGAAGGTGACTACAGGAATCATGGCATTTTTCAACATATGAAAATACAGTACAGCATTTTTGCTGTTTCCCTTACTGTAAGCAGTACGAACATAGTCCTTTTTTGCCTCATCAATAAGGGCACTTCGCAAAAGCTTCACCGTCATGGCCATTTTGGGGATGGCAATGGCTGCTGCCGGAAAAAATAAATATCTCAGGAATCTGCTCACGCTGACATCATAGGACACAAAGGCTCCTGGCTGAAACCATTTTAACAGCAGGCCAAAAAAATACGTAATCAATATACCGGCAAAGAAGGGGGGAACAGCCATAATAATCTGATTTACCACCAGAATGATGCGGTCCAGCCATCCGCCTTCATGCTTTGCCGTATAAATTCCAAGAGGAATAGAGCCAATGACCAAAAGGAGGAAAGCCATGATGGTCAGGCTTAAGGTAATGGGAAGCTTATCCAGTACCATAGCCGAAACCGGTGTATGATAGCTGTAGGAGGTTCCGAAATCTCCCCTGATGGCCTGAACAAGCCATGTTCCATACCGCTCCAAAAAAGGTCTGTTCAGCCCCATTTCCTCCCGAAGTGCCTCCAGCCGTTCGAAAGTAGCCTGTATCCCCAGCTTGGACACTGCCGGATCTCCCGGAATGACTGTAAAGGCCAAAAAGACCAGAAAGGACACGATCAGTAAGGTAATCAACATACTGACTATTTTTTTTACCCAATACTTCATCTGCCCTCTCCTTCTCTTTCAGCTCGTTCCTATTTAATATAGAGAGCTGCAAAATCCTGTACATACAGCGGATAGAAAACGTAACCGCCATATTTGCTGTTTAAAGCCACCAGACTGGACATATCCTGAATGTAGACATTAGCTGCCTGCTCTGCCAGAATCCGTTCACACTCTTTATAGTATTCCGTCTTCTCGGCATCCTGCGTAGTGGTAATGGCTTTTTCAAAAGCCACATCATAATCTGCATTGCTGAAATTAATAAAGTTCTTGTCATTGGTGGAAGTAAATCTCTCCAGTAATGCCCGTGCAGTCAGAGTAGAAGCATCCACACCAATCACAGTGGATTCAAACTTCCTCCCAATATAGGTTTCGGAAACCCAGGTATCCCACTCTACCAGATTGATGGTAGCCTTTACGTTAATCTGCTTTAGCTGCTCCACAATAATCTGTGCCGTATCCACATGCGGCTGATAATTGGAGGGAACGGTGATACTGAAGGAAAATCCGTCAGGATAGCCTGCTTCTGCCAGCAGCTCCTTTGCCTTTTCAATATCCACAGGATAAAGGGAAGCCAGCTCTTCCATATAATACTTTCCAAAAGCAGGGAACATGGAGCTTCCGATGATAGTTCCCTTTCCTTCAAAGCCCAGCTCCAGGATTCCCTGAGTATCTATTGCATAGCAAAGTGCCTGACGCACACGTACATCCTGGAAAGGCTCAAAATCATTATTTAAGTAAAGTGCCTGAACCAGATTCATGGTTCCCTCATAAACATCAAAGTCACTGCCCGCCAGTTCATTCGCCTGGTCTGTCGTCAGACGGCAGAACATATCAATGGCACCACTCTTTAGGTTGGTTACAATCATGTCTCCATCTGCAATAATCTTTAACGTGATATCCTTAATGTTTGCCTTCGTTCCCCAGTAATCCTCAAATCTGGTAAGCAGAATATTGTCCTGAATACTGCGGGACACAAACTGATAAGGGCCTGTTCCAATAGCGACTCCATCCGGGTCTGCATTATTTTGGGGGATAATGGCAACCGTCAGCTCGCTGATAAATTCGGTGTCCGCATCTACCAGATGAATCTTAACCGTTTTCTCATCCACAATCTCTACGCCCTCAATATTAGAAAAAGCCGGTACCAGGAGAGTACCTTCTCCGCTGGTATCGGCACATCGCTCAATGGAATACTGGATGTCCTCTACCGTTACAGGGGTTCCATCATGGAACTTAACACCATCACGCAGGGTAAAGGTATAGGTCTTTCCCTCAGCGTCCATAGTGTATTCGCTTGCTACGGCGGGCACCATATTACCATCACTATCCGGCTTTACCAGGCCTTCATAGATATTAAACAGAATTTCCTTGGTTCCTGCCGCAACTGCTTTATGTGGGTCAAGACTCTCTTCCAAATCCTGTGGAATACCGATGGTAATCGAGGATTCATCTGCGGTTTCACTGCCTGTATTATTCACAGCTGCAGCTTCACTACCGGATGTATCACCTGCCTTATCACCTGAGCAAGCACTCAGTGCAATAGTTAGTGTCAGCAACACAGACACTAAAAGAATTCCTTTCATTCTTTTCTTCATGTGTTTCTTCTCCTCATCATAATCATTCTATATTCAGTTATCCGCATCAGCTTACATTATATCCTTTTTTTCCCAAAAAGCAAGCACTAATTCTGTAAATCTCTATTCCACCTTCAGCATTCTGTAGCCTACCCCTACGTGGGTCTGAATATACTGGACAGCATCCGTATTTTTTTCAATTTTCTTTCTGAGTGTGGCCATAAATACCCTGAGAGAAGCCACATTATTTTCCCAGCTCTGGCCCCAGATTTTCTGCGTAAGATATGTATGTGTCAATACCTTTCCCACATTTTGGGAAAGCAGGCATAGAAGCTTATATTCAATGGGGGTAAGATGCAGCTCCTCTTCATCCAGCCATGCACAGCCGGCTGAAAAATCCACCTTTAATTTTCCATTGATAAACACGGAAGCAGAGGCCTGCTCTGCCTGACCGGCTACCAGCCTTCTTTCCGTAGCTCTGAGCCTTGCCAGCAGCTCTTCTACCGAAAAGGGCTTGGTCAGGTAGTCGTCCGCTCCTGCGTCCAGTGCATCAACCTTATCCATATCTTCACTTCTGGCACTGATAATAATGATTGGTACATTCGACCATGTACGGATTTTTTTAATCACTTCAATTCCATCCATGTCGGGGAGTCCCAGATCCAGAAGAATGATATTCGGATTATGGGAGGATGCCTCCAGAATAGCCGTTTCTCCATTCATCGCCGTCAAATATCGGTAATCATTTGCCTTCAGTGTTGTTACCATAAGATTCTGTACCGGTTTGTCATCCTCTACCACTAAAATTAACGTCTTATTCATGTAAATCTACCTCCTCTGCCGGCAGTGAAAATGTAAATACTGCTCCCTGCGGAACATTATCTGAAAGCTCCAGCTCCCCTCCATGTGCAGTAATAATCGATTTGCAGAGAGACAGACCCAGCCCCAGACTCCTTCGGCTGTCGGCAATATTCTTTGCCCCACTGTAAAACATATCAAATACAAAGGGCTTTATTTCATCAGCAATCCCCGGCCCATTATCTGCAATGCGAATCACTGCCCTGTTTCCCAGCCGCTTCGTAGATATGACGATTTCTGAACCCTTCTGCGTATACTTGATTGCATTATCCACAATATTTATGATAACCTGCATAATCATTCTCGTATCTACTCTTACCAGAATGAAATCCTCCGAGCCTTTACAGACGATCCTGTGCTCATCCCTTTTTCTGTTAATATGCTGCAGTGCTTCTTCAATGACTTCCTCCAGAAGCTCCGTCTGCAAATGAATATCCAGTCTTCCTTCCTCTATTTTTGTTACCGAAAGAAGGTTCTCCACAAGGCTGATCAGCCACATGGAATCGTCATAAATGTCAGCGTACAGCTGCTTTCTCGTTTTGGAATCAAATTTTTCTTCGTTCGATAAAAGGTTGCTGGCATTACCGGATATGGCAGTTAATGGGGTTCGTAAATCATGGGAAATGGAACGGAGAAGATTTGCTCTTAGCTGTTCTTTCTGTGCTACCAGTGCCGCCTCCTCTTTTTCTCTGGCATTCTTCTCATTTTCCAGAGCTAATGCACATTCTCCCAAAATAGACAGCAATATGCTGTTTTCAAAAGAATCCAGTGGCTTATCCTGAATGACGATTCCAATCACCCCATATATCTGGCTGCTCGTTCTAATCGACAAATACAGGCATCCGGCATCCAGAAAGGTGTCCGTTGTTGCCCCCGCATACCGATTATGCTCAAACACCCATAAAGCCACCTCCTTTTCCTTTTCGGACAGATACTCCTGCCTTCCCTTTTCCCCATCAGCCGTAAAAAATCTGGGAACTTCCAGAGAGTCTTTATCCGCAAGGTAGACTACCATATCTCTGTCCAGCAGCTTGGTAAGCTGTGTAGCCGTTACGGTAATAATCTGTTCTTTTTCTTTTTCCTTTTCCAAAAGCTGATTCGTGTCAAACAGTATCTTCGTGCGGCAGGCTGCCTGTGCTGCCTGTGCTGCCTGCCTTTTCAGCCGGACAGCAAGGGAACCCGTAAGAAATGCTGCAACAAACATGATAATAAACGTAACCGGATAATCCTTTTCATAGGCCAGCAGGGTGTACCGTGGTTCCGTAAAGAAAAAATTGAATACAAAAACACTGATGGCGGAGGCTACAAGGCTGTAAACCTGGTAGGTGGTAATTACCGATGTAATCAGCACCCCAAGAATGTACATCATAATGATGTTGGATTCACTCATACCAAGATGCCAGAATCCATAACCGATGGCGGAGGAAAGCATCAGCATTCCGATGCTTTTTATCATGTCACCGGCATTGATTATATGCTTCGGCTTCTGTCTCATCTTTTTGGCTCTGTAAGCCAGCTCAGATGTACTGCCCTGGATAATATGCTTTTGGCTTTTATCTGCATCCCTCATACACTCAACTCCTATGCATCAAAAATCAGCAACAAAGCCGCTTCCCTCATGCCCTCCTTCAGATTTTTGCTGAATTAAATATGAAAGCATTTCTGGATATCCTTGTTATTGCCAAGCACCAGCAACGCTTCGTCTCCCACAAAC
>SAMEA3663047__coassemble_1515_pt1 | contig 7773 bp, 7 predicted proteins | sample SAMEA3663047__metabat2_low_PE_007 | metagenome-assembled genome bin SAMEA3663047 (sample SAMEA3663047) | pig gut metagenome | biome: pig gut; feature: pig-associated habitat; material: faeces | place: France | collected 2012
CCTGGATGAAGGAGTGGCAGCGGGCATAGAGCTCTTCAAAGGTCTCTCCTCCGGCAAGGGGATGATAGGCAGCAGGATTGTGGATAAAGTCGTATAAATTCAGTTCAGGCTGTGCATAAATATCGGCTATCCCGGCCCCCTCACCTTCTCCGAAACCCATTTCCAACAGACGGTTATCTTCAATAAGCTCTACGGGACGGTTTCCGGCCAGAATACGGGCGGTTTCCCTGGCCCGGCTTAAGGGACTGGTATATATTCTCGAAAAGGGAATGCTTTGAAGGGCATGAGCGGTTATCCCGGCCAGCTGAATTCCATATTCATTTAAGGGAATATCGACTCTTCCCTGTAATCTTTTTTCTTTATTCCATTGGGTTTCTCCATGACGAATCATATAAATTTCCATAATTTTTTCTTCCTCCTCCGTTTCTTTTGCCTATTGTATATGTTTTTTTTCCTGCTGTCAAAAAAGACAGATATGGTATATAATGGTAAGCAAAGGAGGGAAGAGGGGTATGCAGTTAAGTAAAGTTGTTCAGTCTCAGAGGGATTTTTTTCAGACTAATGAAACAAAGAGTATTGATTTTCGTAAAAAGCAGCTATGTCGGCTGTCAGAGGCCATTCATGAATATATGCCGGAGATTTACCAGGCTTTGCAAAAGGATTTAAACAAGTCGGAGTATGAAGCCTGTCTTTTAGAGGTAGAACCGGTTTTAAATGAAATCAAAGAGGCATTGAAGAATCTGCATCAGTGGGCATGCCCAGGGAAAAAGAAAGCTGTCCGTCAGGTTTGGGGGGCAAAATCCTTTACCCTTCATGAGCCTTATGGTGTGGCCCTGATTTTATCTCCCTGGAACTACCCTTTTCAGCTTGCTCTGTCTCCAGCAGTCGCGGCGATAGCAGCAGGCAACTGCATCGTATTAAAGACCTCCCGTAGCAGCAGCCATACCAGCGATGTGATTTCCAGGATGATTCGTACCAATTTTGAGGCATACTATTTTTATGTAGTAGAAGAAGGAAACACCTATGATGCCATACTTAAGGAAAAATACGATTATATTTTCTTTACCGGAAGTGCCAGGGTAGGACGGATCGTCATGCGTCAGGCCAGTGAGAATCTGACTCCCCTGACTCTGGAATTAGGGGGAAAAAGCCCCTGCATCGTAGAGAAAAGTGCAAATATACAGGAGGCTGCCAGAAGGATTATCTGGGGAAAGCTGATTAATGCGGGGCAGACCTGTGTGGCGCCGGATTTTGTCCTGGTAGATGAGGAAATCAGGGAAGCTCTTCTGGAAGCTATGGAAAAGCAGATAGAAGAGTTATATGGAGATCCTCTGTCCAACCCGGATTATCCCAAAATTATCAATCTCCATCATTATATGCGTCTTAAAAGGCTGATTGAGAGGGAGGAAAGGGTAATAGGAGGACAAAAGGATGAGGAAAGATTAAAAATTGCACCGGCTATTTTACCCCAGGCTACCTTTCAAAGTGAAAGCATGAAGGAAGAGATTTTTGGTCCTGTTTTACCGGTTATTGGATATGCTCAGATTGATGCGGTTTTAGAGGAATTGAAAAATCGTCCTAAACCCCTGGCCTGCTATATTTTTACAAAAAATCTGAAGTTTGCTGAAAAGATTATTTATGAATATTCCTATGGAGGAGGCTGCATTAACGACTGTATTATGCACCTGGCCAATCCCCATCTTCCCTTTGGCGGAGTAGGGGCCAGTGGTATGGGTCGATATCATGGCTATTATGGTTTTTGTACTTTTTCCCATGAGAAGGCCATTATGCAGAGTAAAAAGCTCTTCGCAGACCGGTTTCGTTTTCCACCCTTTACGGAGAAAAAGCTGGCCGCTTTAAGAAAAGTTTTGAAATAGAAAGAAGGAGAGAAAGAGTACTTGAAGAAAATATACATACCTGTCCTGCCACAGAATCACTACAGATTTTAGGAGATTTACTAAAGCATGCCAATGTATGATAAGTACAGACAGGCAAAGATAAGACTTACCTGATTCAAAGGAAAGGAAGGTATAAAAAGATGAAAAAAAGAGTAATTGCAGGGTTGGCAGCAGCAGGATTAATCATGACGGCAACGGCAGTAGGTGTTTTTATCCTGTAAATGAAAAAGAATTGAATCAGAGCATTGAAGACTTCGTAAAAGGGCTGGATATTGCAATTGAGAAAAAAACCAATACAATTTTGAAGGAAGCACAGGAGTATTATGATGAGCGTGCAGAGCTTCTGGAGGCTCATAGTCAGTTGTGGGATAAGCTGTGGGATAATATGAATGCCACACAGAAAAAAATGGATAATTAAAGAGGAAAATACCGAAAAGCTTCAGGAAATCATGGCTCAAAATGCGTATATCTGGGAAAAGGTGTATGAGCCGGATATTATAAAATAGAAGAATATGGAAAAAGAATTTATGTACAATGGTGAGATATCACAGCTCTCACCATTGTAATATTTAATCCGGTAATCTACAAAAAAGGGACAGAAAATGCAGCAAAAGAAAAAATGCAAAAAATCTGTCTTAAATAAAAAAAATACTTGCACATTAAAAAATAATGGTATATAATAACACTTGTGTTACAAAGCAAGCGCCTCTAGCTCAGTTGGTAGAGCACCTGACTCTTAATCAGGGTGTCCAGGGTTCGAGCCCCTGGAGGCGCACGAAGCACTGTTTTTGGACTTAAATGTCTGGGGGCGGTGTTTTTTTATGCCTGTTAATCTTTTGATTTCCTATGAGGAAATCAGGAAGCCCTTTTCCTTTAGCGAGGCTTCGATGGCATCCAAAGTCTCTTTCCTTTTGGCTTCAACAGTATGATAATGGGTATTGCCTGTAAGAGTACTTAAAGGCTGATCCTTACAGGAGTCCATCTTTTTAACGAAATCCTGAGCATCAGCCCGATTGCTGATGAAAAGAGAGGCTTCCATGAGTCCATATAATTCATGCTCTACAGAAACATTCAAGATTGTTCCCCCTAAATCCACAATAGCATAAAACTCCTCCAGAATCTGTTCTCCGGTATGACTTACCTGAAATATCCGGCGATGAAGGTTACGGTCCTGCGTGCTGTGATAAAGCATATACCCCCGGTTGGTAGAAATAATATTTTTATTTTCTGCCCGAAGCAAAGCAATATCCTGGACAATGACCTGTCGGCTTACCTGGAACATGCAGGCCAGGTCAGTACCGGAAATTGGTTTAGGTGCAGAAGATAAAACATTTATTATCTCTTTGCGTCTTTCCTCTCCGGTCATACTTCTTCCTCCATCCTTTTATAAATCCTGGCTTCTTCCACATAATGAAGAGCGTTGCTGATATTGGCTTTTATTTCTTCTTCCGTTACCTGGCGGATAATCTTACCAGGGCTGCCAAGTACCAGAGAATTGTCGGGAATTACCGCTCCCTGTGTAACCAGGGCACCGGCGCCGATAATACAGTTTTTCCCGATGGAGGCACCATTTAAAATGATGGCACCCATTCCAATAAGGGTATAATCATCTATCTGGCATCCGTGAACGATGGCACTATGCCCAATGGTTACCTGTTTTCCAATAGCTACCTTGTAATGTCTGTCCACATGTAAGACGGCATTATCCTGTACATTGCTGCCTTCACCAATCTGAATACTGTCCTCATTGCTGCGGACAGTGGCATTATACCAGATACTGACATCAGCACCCAGAGTGACATTGCCCATGACCACAGCACCTTTAGCGACAAAGGCAGTAGAGTCGATTACAGGTACAGGAAATTTTGTTTTTGACTGTTTTTCCATTGACTTTCTCCAATCTACTTGATTTTCTTTAAAAAATGTTGTATGATACATCTGTTGTTTATCGGAATGTGGCTCAGCTTGGTAGAGCGCTGCGTTCGGGACGCAGAGGTCGCAGGTTCAAATCCTGTCATTCCGAGTTTTTTATCAGAAGAGTATTTATTCTACAGCAAATCTTTCCATCATAGTCAGTACCAGTGCCATCTGTGAGGATTGCTCTTTACTGATTTTGGCAGTTTTTTCAGCGGTACAGGAATTGGTATCTACAACGCTGGAAACACTGATTACATTTCTTTCAATAATCTGCATATTTTCAGCTTCCTTTTCCAGATCCAGCGCTAACTGATTCATTAAATCCGCCGTTTTTTTGGTTTCCTGCATAACATCATCCATACTTTCTGTTGTATCATTTGCATATTCCATGCTTCTTTCCACCGATTTTACTGTAGTCTCTATCAGCTGTTTTGTCTCCCCTGCTGCCCTGGCAGATTCTTCCGCCAGGTTTTTAACCTGCTCAGCTACTACGGCAAATCCTCTTCCAGCCTCCCCTGCACGTGCTGCCTCGATGGCGGCATTCAGGGAAAGGAGATTGGTTTCATTGGCAATCTCTTCAATGGTAGATATGATGGTTTCGATCTTTTCTGAGGATTTTGCAATTTGTGCGATAGCCTGACGCAGATTTTGCAGTTTTTCATTTCCTTTAAGCAGACTCTCTTTTGCAGTAATGGCTGCTCCGGCGGTTTCCTTTGCTTCTTTTACCTGTTCTTCCATAGAGCAGGTCATCTGGCGAGTCAGATCAACGATTTCGGTCACCGCTGCGGATTGATGGAAGCCCCCCGTTTTCAGCTCCTCTGCGGCTTCGGAAAGCTGTATGGAACCATCGTCGATTTCCCGGATACTTCCTCTGATGGTAAGCAGGGTTTTTCGTGTACTTTCCAGAATTTTGAGCATAGAAACCTTAATTCGCTGAAAATCACCAACATAATCTCTGCTCAGTGAAACCATATAATTTCCGCTGCCCATTTGTTCAAGTACATGGGAGATTTCTGAAATCATATCATTGAAATTCTTTTTCATAAAGGAAATAGAAGCTGCCATTTTGCCTATTTCTCCTGCTTTATTCTCCAGCCCATCCAGATCTATATTCAGCTTTCCTTCGGCAAATTCCTCCAGCAGCTGACTTACTTTGACAATAGAAGCCAAAAGTTCATTTTTGGAAAATAAAACTGTCTGCAGTGTCACATAGGCAAGGAAGAGGAAACTGATACCAAATATCCCCGCTATGATATACTGAATAATGGTCATAACCAGCATTTTCATTTGAAGTCTGTCCTGAATTGCTGACTCTGCCAGGTCTATCTGTTGGTTAATGTTTTGTATGATTTCCTCATACTCATCGCCGAAAACGATTCCTATAGCCTCCTGGGTCTTTCCCTCCTTCACAGCCTCCATAGCAGAAATTTCCAAAGAAACCAGACCTTCGGACATGGAGGCTACGGATTCTATCATACTCCATTCTGCCTGCGTAATATCATTTTTTAAAAGACCATTCCAGGCAACATCTCTGTTTTTATCCACTTCCAGTTCTTTTATATATGCTTCGGAGTACATTTCATCTCCCGTAGCAGAATAGGACCACATCGCCTCCGTAAGCGTTTTGGAACCCAGACGATATTGATTTAAAAGAACCGTACTCTCCAGAAGATCGCTGGATAAAATGGTATTATATATGCTGATGGAGGTGAAAGCCAGCATGGTCGTTGTTAAAAATATAATCCCCACCAGCATCAATCTGAGTTTTCTGCGCATTTCCTCCGATTGACTTAAATTGTTGTTTCCCGTGTCCTTTACCTGATTTTTCATCTTCCTCATAAGTTTTCCCCTTTTCTTTTCCCCTTCTCATAGTAATTTCTTTAAAGAAATCAGCTAATAATGCTATTATACCGCCACAGGCTCCGTAAATCAACGCTGGAAATTCCTGCAGGACAGCTTTTGGCGTTGGTCTAAACAGCAAAATGTTGACAAACAGACATAAAAGAGTATCATAAGTAATGTTACAGACTATGAAAGATAAAAGGAAAAATGTTATGCTTATTGACAGTCATGCCCATCTGGATGATGAGGCTTTTAATGAAGACAGAGAGGAATTAATTGCACAGATAAGGGATGCAGGAATTGAATATGTAGTAAATATTGCGGCCAGTCTTTCTTCCATAAAAACCAGTATGGAACTGGCTGATCGACATGATTTTATCTATACCTCCGTAGGCGTTCATCCCTGTGAGACCAAAGAGCTGGGGGAGGAGAATTTTGAGTGGATGAAACAGCAGCTATTCCATGAAAAGGTCAGGGCGGTGGGAGAGATCGGCCTGGATTATTATTGGAATGAGCCGGAGAAGGAAATTCAGCAGACATGGTTCAGACGACAGCTTCAGCTGGCCCATAAGGTAAAGCTGCCTGTTATTATTCACTCCAGAGATGCGGCAGCAGATACCTGTAGAATTATGAAGGAGGAAGAAGCAGATCAGCTTAAGGGAGTAATTCACTGCTATTCCTATACCAAAGAAACAGCCAGAGACTATCTGAACTGGGGTTATTATTTTGGAATAGGCGGAGTATCTACCTTTCAAAATGCGAAGAAATTAAAGGAAGCCATAGAGTATATTCCTATTGAGAATATTGTTCTGGAGACGGATAGTCCTTATCTGGCGCCCAGTCCCTATCGGGGAAAAAGAAATTCACCTCTGAATTTACCCATAATCGCGCAGGCGATTGCCGATATTAAGCAGATGGATGTAGAGCAGGTGATAGAAATTACCGGCAGCAACAGTAAGAAATTGTACAAATTAGGGGAATAACCGGTACAAAAATTAAGGAAGAGGAAGACGATCTATGGCAACTTTGGGAAATCCCGGGAATACGATAGAAATTTTACAAAAATATCAATTTCATTTTCAAAAGAAATTTGGTCAGAATTTTTTAATTGATACTCACGTTCTGGAAAAAATTATTCGGGAAGCACAGATTACAGAGGAAGACTGCGTAATTGAAATCGGGCCGGGGATAGGAACCATGACCCAATATCTGGCGGAATATGCCCGTCAGGTTATTGCCATAGAAATTGACCGGAATCTGATTCCCATTTTGAAGGATACACTTTCTTCTTATCATAATGTAACGATTATTAATGAAGATGTTTTGAAAGTGGATATCAGGAAGCTGGCAGAAGAGAAGAATCAGGGCAAGCCAGTTAAGGTAGTGGCAAATCTCCCCTATTATATTACTACTCCTATCGTAATGGGCCTGTTGGAAAGCCGTGTTCCTCTGGACAGTATTACCATTATGGTGCAAAAGGAAGTGGCAGAGCGGATGCAGGAAGGACCAGGGAGTAAGGAATATGGAGCACTTTCTCTGGCGGTACAGTACTATGCCAGGCCGGAAATTGTGGCGAATGTGCCGCCTAATTGCTTTATGCCAAGACCTAATGTGGGCAGTGCAGTAATTCGTTTAACCTGTCATGAAAAACCGCCGGTGGAGGTTAAAAATGAAAAATTCATGTTTGATTTGATTCGGGCCTCTTTTAATCAACGCCGAAAAACGCTGGTGAATGGTCTGGGAAATGCAGCCAATTTAAATCTTAATAAAGAGCAGGTAGAGGCTGCTTTAAAAGCCATGGAGCTTTCACCTACTATTCGGGGAGAAGCACTTTCTCTGGAGCAGTTTGCAAGGTTGAGTAATATCCTCTGTTACTAAAGACCATATGGGAAATCCGGAAATGAATGCTATTAATTGAAGTCAACAGCTCTTGACAGCATTTGTGCCGGGATGTATAATGGCTTGGTGAATTTCACGGAAATTTACGAAAGCTTGGGTGTATATCGTTGCCATGGAGTATTCTGATGGTATGTTTACTTTCTCAAGTACAAAAGAAAAAACGGAGGATGAAAAATGAAAAAGAGAATTTTTGTATCGACCTGTGCAGTTTGCTGTC
>SAMEA3663047__coassemble_1528_pt1 | contig 7733 bp, 6 predicted proteins | sample SAMEA3663047__metabat2_low_PE_007 | metagenome-assembled genome bin SAMEA3663047 (sample SAMEA3663047) | pig gut metagenome | biome: pig gut; feature: pig-associated habitat; material: faeces | place: France | collected 2012
TGTTTCGGTGCGGGAGATACTCCTTCCAATAATGGCTTCAGTATTCGTCATAACACCCGTAACTTCCCTAACAGGGAAGGAAGCAAGCTGCAGAGTGGGCAGATTTCTTCTGTAGCTTTGATGGATGCCCGTTCCATTGCAGCAACGGCAGCAAATAAAGGATTTTTGACAGCTGCCACCGATTTTGACGGTGACTTTGGTACTTATCAATATCATTTTGATGCGAATATTTATGCCAATCGTGTATTCGATTCCAAAGGGGTAGCAGACCCGGGGGTGGAGATTAAATTAGGTCCCAACATTAAGGACTGGCCGGAAATGGCAGCTTTACCGGAGAATCTGCTGCTTCGCGTGGTTTCTGAGATTCATGACCCGGTTACCACTACCGATGAATTGATTCCTTCCGGGGAGACCTCATCCTATCGTTCCAATCCTTTGGGACTGGCAGAGTTTGCTCTTTCCAGAAAGGATCCTAAATATGTAGGTCGTGCCAAGGATATTCAGGTGGCGCAGAAGGCAGTTATGGAAGGAAAATGTCCTCTGGAAGTAAAGCCTGAATTAAAAGAGATTATGGCTGTGGTTCAGGGCAGATTCCCGGAGGCCGGAGAAGGCAACATGGGCTATGGCTCTACTATTTTTGCCGTAAAGCCCGGTGACGGTTCTGCCAGAGAGCAGGCAGCAAGCTGCCAGAAGGTATTGGGTGGCTGGGCGAATATTGCTAATGAATATGCTACCAAAAGATACCGCTCCAACTTAATTAACTGGGGCATGCTTCCCTTCCTGATTAAAGAGGGAGATTTGCCCTTTAAGAATCTGGATTACCTGTTTTTCCCAGGAATACGCAGGGCAGTTGAGAATAAGGAAAGCGTAATTAAGGCTTATGCAGTTAAAGATAAAGAACTGGTAGAGTTTGAAATGACGCTGGGTGAGCTGACAGATGAAGAGCGTCAGATTATTCTTAAAGGCTGCCTGATTAATTATAACAGGGTGTAGCTCCATTAATAACAACAGAGTGTGAAAGCAGGCAGTGTCATGGACGCTGCCTGGGAACAATAATTTCGTACTTGTCGGCGATTAAATCCCGTATCTCATTAAAGGGCAGTACTGCGGGAGGATTTTCTTCATGCTTACCCAGGTGCTTTTCCATCCAGACCATATTGTACCAGCGGTTAAATTTACAGCCGCAGTGATAAAATTCTCCCACCATGCGGTAGCCAAGACGCTCGTGGAAATGTATACTGTCCCGGGACAGATACTGGTCTTTTACTTCACAGGAGGCAATGCAGGCATACAGATTTTGAATGTTTTGCAGGGCGAGAATCTTTTCCAGTACTCCATATAATTCTCTTCCCAATCCGGTTTTTTTCTGGTCACGGCGAATGTATACTGTGGTTTCTACTGCCCAGGCATATGCCGCCCTGGCCTTAAAGGGACCGGCATAAGCATAACCCACAATCTGTCCCTGACGTATTGCCACAAGATAAGGAAATCTTTCCAATACCTGGACTATTCTGTTTTCAAATTCCGACAGAGAAGGAACCTGATATTCAAAGGTTATAGCTGTCTCTTCCACATAAGGAGCATAAAGGGCGAGCAGCTCTTGGGCATCCTGCTTTGTGGCGATTCTGATTTTGGTGTCTTTCATTTTTCTCTCCATTCCGAAGCGTTTTACGCTGCTTTGTTTTTTCATTGTAGCACAAACTAAAGTTTCTTCCAACCAGGCCGATATAATAGGTACATGAAGGTCCTCTGGCCAGGGTACTTTCATGAATATAAGGCAGAACCATGGAAGGTGCCGGGAGAGTAAACGGATTTACTCACTTGTGTGTCTTTTTTTATTTGCCGATACAGGGATGTAGAGGCGGATGAAGGACCACTGCCCAGGGAAGGAAATGTATATTTGAAAATTAATTCGTCTTTTATAGGAATGGAATCCGGACGGACATTTCAGTCCAGTACAACAAGGAAGTTATCTTATCGGGTGCAAATGAGTAAAACCAGTCTGGAGAATGGTACAGACGATGAACTTAATGCTCAGGAGGATTTACAGAATACAAAGGAAGGGGGAGAGGAAAGCCTGGAAGATATTCAGGCACAGTTTACGGGTAATATCGGTTTTCGACAGATTAGAAGAGTGGATACACAGGATGAATTTACATCAGCACTGGATCAGATCAGACAGCAGAGCATCGTTTATTTATGGCGTCTGCTTTTTGGCGAAGAGCGGGGAAAAGATTTGGCAGATAGATTAGGTATAAACACTAATCAGGTTTCTTCTCCGGATTCGGGAACTTTAAAATCCGGCAGCACAAATTTTTCAGGCATGAACTTTAACGCCATAAATTCTGCTGTGGTGAAGCCCAGGCCGGTTACCATGCTTAAACTTACAGCTCAGGAAGAAATCTTTTATACCGAAACGGAAAATACTTCCTTTTCGGCTAAAGGAATGGTAAAGACCGCCGATGGGCGGGAGCTTTCCTTCAATCTGGATGTGGCCATGAGCCGCAGCTTTTCCCGGTATGTCGCTCACCAGCTGAATGTTTCTGCTCTGTGCGATCCGCTGGTAATTAATTTAAACACCAATGTGGCAACAGTTTCGGATCAGAAGTTTTTCTTTGACCTGGATGGGGATGGAAAGGAGGAAGCTATTTCCCGACTCTGCGAGGACAGTGGATATCTGGCCCTGGATTTGAATGGAGACGGTAAGATTAATGACGGTTCTGAGCTATTTGGCACCAAATCGGGAGATGGCTTTGCAGATCTGGCAAAATACGATGAAGACGGTAACGGCTGGATTGACGAAAACGATTCCGTTTGGGATAAACTGAAAATCTGGATTCAAAAGGAGGATGGAACATCCAGGCTGTACCGTCTGAAAGAAAAGGATATAGGAGCAATCTGCCTGCAGAATGCTGCCACCGATTTTACCCAGAAAAACGACAGGGGAGAGGTCAATGGAGCCATTCGCAGCACAGGTATTTTTCTTTATGAAAATGGAATGGCAGGAACCATGCAGCATTTGGATCTGGCGGTAAGTGAGCTGGCATAGAGAATATCCTTCGCCTTTTTATGCAGCACATAACGAAAAGAATGAAAATTAAAAAACAGGCATAAGACTGGACAGGGGTTACATAGACTTGAAAAGGAAAGGATGGTGACCCTGATGAGAATCTTAAAGCCAAAAAGAGAAAAAAGAAGAGAGGTAGGGAAAATTCTCCTGGCCGCTCTTCTTTTTTTCCTTTTTTTCCCTTATGCAGGCAGTCTTATGACAGGAAGTAAAAGAGTACAGACCATGAAAAAGGATTATACCAGTGATGACTGGGTGGAGGTGGACAGGCTGTGGGGGAAGGAGAGGATTCCCCTGGAGGAATATTTAGTGGGAATGATGGCATCCACCATTCCTATGGATTATGAAAGAGAGGTATTAAAGGCACAATCACTGCTTCTGCGTTCCTGGTGCCTGAGTCTGGCCAGAAAAGAGGAAGGACTGGATATTATTCCGGCAGGAGAGCTTGAAGAAGCCTATCTGCGGGAAGAGGATTGCAGAAGACTCTGGTCCCAAGACTATGAAGCCAACCTTACTCTGATTAAAGAAATTTTGGAGGAAACCAGAGGAATGGTATTGGTAAAGGAAGGACAAATCGTGGCACCTCCTTTCTTTTGTATCAGCAGCGGCACCACCAGAGCAGTAAAGGAGTATCAGATTCATGATGAACGCTGGGACTATCTGATTTCCCGTCCCTGCCCTCAGGATTTGGAGGCAGAGGATTATCTGGGAAGAGTAGAGATAAAGGAAAGAGATTTTCAAAAAAAGGTGGGCAGACTATTGGGAGAGAATAAATGGAAGCCGGACAAAATTATTTTGCAGCGGGATTCGGCAGACTATGTAAAAACGGTTCAGATAGGAGAAAAAGAAATTCAGGGAGAGGAATTCCGATATGCTCTTGATCTGGCCTCCTCCTGTTTTACTCTGGAAAAACAAAATAACACTATCGTCATTAAAACCCGGGGAATAGGACATGGATTCGGGTTTTCCCAATATCAGGCCAACCAGCTGGCAAAACAGGGCCAGACCTGGCGCCAGCTTCTGGAAACCTTCTTTTCGGGGCTCACAATAGAAAAAGTATAGAAATATTAAAAAATGGTATAAAGATACCGGGAAAGGAAAAACTAAGGAAAAAGGAGGAAGATACAATGAGACGACGAAGAAGAAATCAGAAAAAAGAAAAAATGCTTATGCTTTTCTCCAGCCTGTTTGTGCTTACTGCACTTACCATGACTGGTGTATATGTAAAGGAAAGAAATCAACTGAATCAGGATGATTATGTGGTAGATTTATCGGGACTGCGAGGGAAGGAGGAAGCAGATGCTGCAAATAAAGGCAACGCAGACGATTTTGCAGATACCTCCGAAACGATACCGGACAGTGCAGTAGTAAGCTCACGTAAGGTGGAAAATCCTGACCCGGCGGATGACCAGACTAAAGCTGAGAGGGCTGTATTTCCCAGGGAAATGGAACTGGCGGAGGCGACTTTGGCTGGACAAAAGGAAGAAGATGAGACACAAAAAAAGCCTTCTTCAAAAGAAGAGAAACTGGTTTTTCCAGAAGGAGAAAGTCTGGTATGGCCGGTGGTGGGCAATGTGTTGATTAATTTCAGTATGGATAAACCAGTATATTTTGCCAGTCTGCAGCAGTATAAGGTGAATCCCGGCATCGTTATCCAGGCTGAAGAGGGACAGAAAATTAATGCGGCGGCGAAAGGAAGAGTGGCGAAAATTGTAAAAGAAGAAGAAACAGGAAATACTATTTATATGGACATTGGAAGCGGCTATCAGGTTATTTATGGTCAGCTTACCAATATTCAGGTGAAGGAAGGGGATATGGTAGAAAAAGGAGCCTATCTGGCAGATGTAGCAGCACCCACCAAATACTATAGTGTAGAAGGCTGCAACGTTTACTTTGCTCTGACTAAGGACGGAAGTCCTGTAGACCCCATGGGAAAACTGAATTAGACAGAAAGCAGGCTTTACCTTGGGATAAGTTTTCTGTATAATACGAAAGAAGAAAGAAAGGGAGGAAAACAAAGTGCGTACAAAGGTCTGGCTGTCAATTTTACTGTGTATAAGTATGCTGGCTGGGTGTTCTTTTCCTGCAAATAATTCGCTGGAATTATTGGAGAATGGGGATAAGGACGGTCAGGGATTGATATCGGACTCTTCTCATGGGGTAAAATTACAGGCTGATGATATTCTGGTTAATCAGCTGGGCTATCAGCCTGAGGATAACAAAATCGCCATTCTCCAGGGGAGTGATTTAAACTCTGCTTTCTACATTTATGATGCCGTGACGGATGAGGCGGTAATGGTCGGGATACTAAAGGAAGCCGGATTGACTGCTTACCAAACTGATGGGAAAAAAAGCAAAGAAGAGGATGCTTTGTACCTGGCAGATTTTTCCGGGCTGGAAGAGGAGGGGTATTACTATCTGTTTCAAAAAGATCTGGGGTATTCGGATGCCTTTTGGATTAAAGCAGATATTTATACTTCCCTGGAGGCTTATATACTGGAGGAGCTGGCAGCAGAGAACAGGGATACCTCCAGTCTCTGCTATCAGTTGGCGGGGATGCTGCTTGCTCTGGAGCTTTATCCGGACCAGATTCAGGAACCGGAGGAGCTTCAGCGCATTTTGGCAGAGAAAACAGCTCTTCTTTCCCAGGCTCAGAATCAGGAAACCGGAGGTGTATATGAAGCCATAGCTGAAGCCCCAGAGCCGTCGTCGGAAAAAGCAAACAGTGGTGAGCCAAAGGAGGATGAGGGGACTTTGGCTATTTCACTGGCAGCCACAGCAGAATTTGCCGGAGTCATGGCCATGTATGCCGGATACCTGCGAAGCATTGATCGGGTATTGGCTGACCAGTATGGAAGGATGGCAGAAAAGGCCTATACCAGTATTCAGAACAGCCTGGATAATGTGAGCTATGATGCGGGATATTTTGCAGTGGCCCAGTTATTCAAACAGACGGGAAAAAACAAATATGCACAGACCCTTGGTCAATACCTGTCTATGAGGGAGGAACAGAAAAGCTATACAGAGTACGACTTTTCCCTTTTTGGGGATTATGCCTATCTTTCCTGTAATTACAGTGTAAATCTGGAATGGAGCAGACAGCTGATGAATAAGGTGATGAAGCAGGCCGAAAATATTTCCCTTACCAGCAGCCGGGAACATTATTATATTTCCCGTCAAAGAGAGCATTATGAGGTAGACGGTATACTTCGGGATGCAGCGGTTATGGCCCTGGTAAACTACATTATTACCAACCATGAATACAGTACATTACAAAAAAATTATCTGGACTATCTTCTGGGAAGAAATCCAGACTCCTGCTGCCTGGTAGAAGGTTTTGGAACGAGGAACAGACCCCGGCAACAGGAAGAAATGATAGACAAAGAAAATGCCGCTCTGTTTTACCTTCTGTTGCAGAGCACAAAATAAAAATATAATCAGAAAAGAGTGAAGAGGATGAAGGTAGTAGTTTTAGCAGGGGGAATCAGTACGGAGAGAGATGTTTCCCTAAGCTCAGGAAGCATGATTTATAAGGCTTTAAAAAGCAGGGGACATCAGGTGGTTTTGCTGGATGTCTATCTTGGTTATGAAGGGAAAACAGAAAAAATTTTTGAAGAAGAAAGGGACTGGGCCGGGCAGATAGGAAAAATCAGCGAAACTAATCCGGATATTGAAGCTGTTAAGGCACTCCGCAAGGATGGAGGAAGGACCTTTTTTGGGCCGCAGGTAATCGAAATCTGTCAGCAGGCGGATGTATGCTTTCTTGCCCTGCATGGAGAAAATGGGGAGAACGGTAAGCTGCAGGCTGCTTTTGACCTGATGGGTATCCGCTATACCGGAACGGATTATGTCAGCAGTGCTTTATGTATGGATAAGGGGATTACCAAAGAACTTTTTGCCGTACATAATATTCCCACGCCTGCGGGCATAAAATTAAAGAAGGGTGAAGAGGATACCAGACAGGTGGCCCTGCCCTGCGTAGTGAAGGCTGCCTGCGGCGGTTCCAGTGTAGGGGTAGCAGTGGCCCGCACCTGGGAGGAATATGAAAAAGCCAGAAAAGAAGCCTTTTGCTATGATGAGGAAGTGGTCATTGAATCCTATATCAAGGGCAGGGAGTTTTCGGTAGGTGTGATAGAGGGTAAGGCTCTGCCCATTATTGAGATTGCTCCCTTACAGGGGTTTTATGACTACAAAAACAAGTATCAGGCCGGTAGTGCGGTGGAAACCTGTCCCGCAGACCTGAGTCCTGAAGCGACGAAGCAAATGCAGGATATGGCTCAGAAGGTATTCAGGATACTTCGGCTGAAATCCTACGCCCGGATGGACTTTATGATGGATGAGGCAGGCAATATGTACTGTCTGGAGGCAAATACCCTTCCGGGAATGACCCCCACCTCTCTGCTGCCCCAGGAGGCAGCTGCCGCAGGAATAAGTTTTGAAGACTTATGTGAAAAAATTATGGAGCTTGCTTTAGCGTGAAGAGAAGCTCTGGCTTCACGCTGTATTACAGAAAGGCACGGTTATTATGATGAAAAATTTAACTCTGGAAAATATTGCTCTTGCCTGTAGAGGACAGCTTTATGGGAAGGAGAGCCTGACAAAGGAGGACAGAGGACGGGAAGCGGAGTCGGTAGTATTGGACTCCCGGCTGATGATTCCGGGAGGA
>SAMEA3663047__coassemble_1568_pt1 | contig 7649 bp, 6 predicted proteins | sample SAMEA3663047__metabat2_low_PE_007 | metagenome-assembled genome bin SAMEA3663047 (sample SAMEA3663047) | pig gut metagenome | biome: pig gut; feature: pig-associated habitat; material: faeces | place: France | collected 2012
ACGAGTAATATAAATATCCTCTGTTTCTGCAAGCATAAGATATTTGCCAAGATTAAGTTTTAATTCAGTTGCGGTAATAGACATATCATCATCCCCTTTCTTGAAGAACCAATAATTATCGTCTTAAAAAGAAAATTTCTCTTTCAATTATATTATATACAAATCGAATGATTTCATCAATAAAATCGTTCGATTTTTACATATTTTAATATTTACCAAACTTCTAGACTATCCTCTGCATCAATCTACATTTGTATAGTTCCATCCAGATATAATCATGATATTCCAATGGATTATCTATCGCAAGAACATTCAATGCAGACTCTGAATCGGATGTTGTCTTTAATCCTTTCTCTGCCTTTGCACAGTCAATCCGTAGAATATATCCGGCGTAAGTGCATATATCAATGCTGTTGTGGTAAATGTTGTAAGCTGCATAAATTATATTCATTCAACCAATCCTCTTTTCTGTAAAATTCAAAAAGCATTTCAAGCAGTTCACACAGTCCGTTCATATTATGTTATAATGTAATATGTGATTTTATTTCCTTCATTTTTTCCTTAAATTATGTGATTTTTCAATTGGGATTTAGTTAACGAAAGGATTGATGTTTATGATAGAAACCGGGAGATTGATATTGAGAAAATGGACTGAGGCAGATGCAGACAGCCTGTTTGAATATGCAAAGGATAGGTTCATCACACTAATTGGTGTGGGAAGTTTGAGTTAGATAGTTTTGAATTAATTGATTATCAAAGATTTATTGATATGCTGAATTTGCAAAGGAAAAAGTATCCGAGAGAGTGGGAGAACTTATTAAGAGTAAAAGACAATTAAAATATTGTAAATTTGACTGGGAGTTTGCAGGTTATGTTGTATCAGCAAAGGAATCAAAAATGACATATATTTATTATTATGGATATGATATAATAGAATGGCTACATTGTAGAATAATTTTTGTAAATAAATTGTGCTAAGGCATTTCATTGTCATGACCCATACTGTAGAATAAATTTAACATGTTCGAATTGGACAATAAAAGGTGCTAAACGTATATATTTTACACCATCAAACAGAGATGATTTACATTCGATTGCGTGTTCTACAGTTTCGGGTGATGAGGAAAAACGTCAGGTTGAAGTTGAAACAGAGCAAGGAAAGCGTACAATTAGTAAAAATGGAATTATTACAATGAGAAAGGCAACTAATAAATCCAAGACTAACCATAGTTTGTAAGTTTTAATGGAAAAAATTATTGTGATTTATACATTATGGAATAGCAAACATAGGTAATGTGTTTTCAGAAATTTGAAAATCACAAAAAAGTTATGAGCAGACAATACTATTGAAAACATCAAGCTACTTTTAATAACATGAAGTTCCGTTGGCTAAATGGTATTGTAACTGGCAGATTTTGTATTGGTCGGGGTAGCAATGGATGCCTTTGCTTCGTGCCTGTTTTATTGGAGGCACACCTTACGAGCTGTTTTTGGCAATAAAGGTTATTGTTCCGAGCCTATAAACTATGAGGTCATTGTTCCGTGAGGGCGACCAGGCCATTCGCCTGAGTAAGTTGAATGAAGAAATGTAAAACCCTGAAGGCATTCATAATGCAGATTTGGAGGAAGAGATGTTATTTCCCAGCGAAATTTTTCTATTTGTATTTTTGCCCATAGTACTGTTTATCTACTATGCACTGCTTAGAAAAAATATTGTTTTAAAAAATATTTTTCTGCTGGCGGCAAGCCTCTTTTTCTACGCCTGGGGAGAACCTGAATATGTATTCCTTATGGTTGTAACGATTATGTTCAACTGGTTTTTTGGCATTTTGGCAGATTTTTTCAGAGAAGACAGGGCACTGTCAAGAATTGTTATGATATTTATGGCAGTCATAAATCTTGCCATACTTGGCTGGTTTAAATACAGTGCTTTTGTGGTAGAACAGACCAATGTTGTTTTCCACACAGCGTTTGAGGTACCGAAGGTAAAGCTTCCCATAGGCATATCGTTTTTTATATTTCAGGCCATGTCTTATGTCATTGATGTATATCGGGGAAAAGGCAAGGTGCAGAAGAATCCGCTATGGGTTGGACTGTATATATCACTGTTCCCGCAGTTGATTGCAGGACCGATTGTGAGGTATGAAACGATTGCCGAACAGATTCGGTATAGAAAGGAAAATCTGGATGATTTTGCAGCAGGTATAACCAGATTTTGCATAGGACTTGGCAAGAAGGTATTGGTTGCAAATAATGTTGCAGTTGTGGCGGATCATGCATTTTCACTATTGATAAACGGGGCATTTGAGGCATCTATTGCAATGGCATGGTTCGGTGCTATATCCTATACATTACAGATATTTTTTGACTTTTCAGCCTATTCAGATATGGCTATAGGACTGGGGAAAATGTTTGGCTTCCACTTTGAAGAGAACTTTAATTATCCATATATTTCAAGTACGATATCAGAGTTCTGGAGAAGATGGCACATGTCATTACAGACGTGGTTCAGGGATTATGTGTATTTTCCCCTGGGAGGCAGCCAGGTGTCCAAACCGAGAATGGTATTTAATATGTTTATCGTATGGGCACTTACCGGTATATGGCATGGAGCCAACTGGACCTTTCTTGTATGGGGACTGCTGTATTTTATCCTTTTGACCTTTGAAAAGCTCAGTGGCCTCAGTAAGAAAAAGTATTGGTGGGGGCATGTTTATACAATGGTTTTTGTCATAATCGGCTGGGTAATATTTAAGTCAGCGGATCTTAGGTCGGCTTATGTCTACATCAAGGCAATGTTTGGCTTCGGCGCTGAGGGCATCGTTGACAAGTCGGTGTGGGCCTACATTTCGCAGTATTGGATTTTTTATGTGTTAGCAATTATTGGTTGTGTACCAATGGTTCCATGGATGGATAAGAAATTGAATAAAAACAGGCTATGGAATGCTGCATACGCTGCCGTGGTCATGGCGGTACTTGTGGTATCTGTATCGTATATCATTAATAATGCATACAATCCATTTATTTATTTTAATTTCTGATTAAAGCCGGAGGACAAAACCATGAAAAATCGTAACAAATGGATAACCATAATATTTTTAATTTTCATATTTACCGTTCCAACGGTGACTATCGCAGGAGGACTTATTCCTGCACAGGAAAGCGTATCTGAGGCAGGACGGGAAGTACTGGATAATAATGGAAGCACAAGCGAGGGAAAGCATGGAGATGTCTCTGCCGATAGAAAAGAGACCTTAAAGGAAGGGCCAGAAGAGAGGAAGCAGCCATTATTTACAGAGCTTCAAAATTCATTGAATGATTTTACACAGAGACTGTTTCTGAGAACTGAGCTGATAGCTTTGAACACGGGCCTTACGTCTGCATTGACAGGCGGCTCCTATATGGAATCGACCCAGGTTCTGGTAGGGAAAAATAACTGGCTGTTTTACAAAACGGATATGGATGGACATCCTCTATGGGATTATATGGGCATAAATCACTTTACAGATGACGAGCTTGCTGCAATGGCAGTAAATCTGGTAGGTATGCGTGATTATTTTGAGAGCCGGGGAATAGATTTTTTTGTTACCAGTATACCTAACAAGGAAATAGTATATGAGGAAAATATGCCGGATACAGTGGTCAGGGTAAATACTGTATCAAGAGCTGACCAGGTAGCCGATTACATGTGGGCCAATACAGATCTTACTTATGTATACCCAAAGCAGGCGCTTGTGGAGGCAAAGAATGAATATCAGACTTATTATATGACGGATACGCACTGGAATCAGATAGGAGCCTTTGTAGGACTTCAGGAGATATTCAATACAGCTTATGGCAATAGGGCGGCTATAGACAGTGTCAGGTTTAATGCATCAAGTGATAATTTTGCAGGAGATCTCGCAGTTATCGGTGGGGTGGCTGAACGATACAAGTATGATACAGCATACGTGTTTGATACAGAATCCGCAGATCAGAAGCAGTACCATGATGAGGTCATATTTGTAGTAGGAGATTCTTTTTCGGGCTTCCTTTCTACGGTTGCAAAAGGATACTATAGGGAGGTGCATTGGATATATACACAGGATTTTACGATGGATATGATAGACGAATATCATCCCGATGTTATAATATGGGAGAGTGTAGAAAGATTTATAGAGGTATTTTTGAAGGTCAATCTGTTGAATCAATAAAAGGAAAGAAAACAGTAAGCCGGCGTTGTTTATATTCTTGGATAAGCCAAATGACCAGTTCTGGTGTTAGCTGGTGACAGGACTTTTTGGACTGAAAGACATTTGCTGTGATTAGGAATAATATTGTATTTATATGGGATAGAGTGATAGGGAGAAGCGGCATGGTATTGTGGGAGCTGATTGTAGAAGATTATGGTAAGATAAAGTCCGCAGAGATAAAAATTGCACCGTTGACATTGTTTGTGGGAGATAATAACAGTGGAAAAAGTTATTTGCTTGCACTTTTGTGGGGGATTGAAAAGTTTGGTGTAGAAGCGTTAATTGGGAATAACTATATAGATACAGAGGAGGTAAATGCTCTTACGGATTGGCTCTGTACACAGATAGATTTTGCTGTTGAAAATAAAAAACATAAGGTAGCATTAGCTGAGGTATCGAATTTATTAAGTGAACTTCTGAATATGGAATTAAAAAAGAATAAGAGAAACCTGGTAAAGAAAATTTTTAACAGTAATAGTGTCGATATTGGAAAACTGGAAATCAGGTTAGGGGATTTAGATGGAATAATCCTGCATTTTGAAATGGATGAAAAAGAAGGCCTTCTTAAAATGTTTATCAATAATGGGAAGACGTTTGGCATTGGGGGAAACATTATAAAAGAAGGGATGTATAGGAAAGTGGATTTCCTCAATTGGATCTTGGTCAAAGTGTTATATCGTTTTCTTTTGAATATAGGAATTGATGAAAGTGAGAAAAATGAAAGTATATATTTGCCGGCAGCAAGAACCGGATTTATGCTTACAAAAGATATTATTAATAAAGTTGGAAGAAAAAATACATTCAATTTATCTGGAGAAAAAGAAACGATTACACCATTTATTCGTCCTATTAATCAATTTTTAGATATCATGGGAGACTTATCAACAGAAGCGGCAGAAAATGAAAAAAAAATAAAGCTGGCTCATGATTTAGAAAGTGAGCTGGCAAATGGTACTGTTGAAGTCAGTGCAATGCCAAATAAAGAAGTACAGTATATACCGACAGGTTATAAAAAAGGGATTCCACTTCGGCTGTCATCAGCGGTGGTTACAGAATTGTCACCCCTGATATTAATTTTGAAACATCAGGATGAAGTGAAACGATTATATTATGAAGAGCCGGAAATGTGTCTGCATCCACAACTGCAATATAAGATGGGGAAAATGATCGGACGTATAGTGAATTCTGGAATTGGAATGGTAATTACCACACATAGCGATATTATTGTGCAGCATATTAATAATATGATAAAGTTGACCAGACACAAAGATTGTAAAGATATTTGTGAGAAATTGGGATATACACAATTGGATTTACTATCCCATGAACAGGTTAGAGTCTACCAGTTGAAAGCGAAAACAAGGGGGAAGACAGAGGTAGAAGAACTGCATTGTGGTGAAGATGGATTTGCTGTACCTACTTTTAATGATGCTCTTGATGCTATTATGAATGAATCATATGAAATCCAGGGATGATAAAGAATGAATACTACAAAAAGAGAATTTATAATAAATGAATTAATGGTAAAGGATTTTGCAGAATACGAAAACAGGATAGTTCATTTAGAAGAAACAGAAGATTCAGGAAGAAGTATATTAGAGTTTCGATTAGCGTCAGATGGAAATTTATGTATTAAAAATGTAGACTGTAAAAATACACAAATACAGTTTTTTCAAAACGCTAAAACAAAGTCCATGTTTAAACGAGTTGATCATATTATTTTTGAACGTTTAACAGATAATCATTGGAAGCTGCATTTGATTGAAATGAAATCTTCGGTAGGAAGTGAGAAATGGGTTGAAATAAAAGGAAAGTTCAGGGCAAGTTATTTGCTTGCTCAGGGAATAGCAGCTATGCTGGAAATGCACATTGATGATGCGTATATGTATACGACTTATGAAAGTGTTCATTTATCATTGTCTGAAACAATGCCGACAGCGAGGCGGTTACCGCTTGGTGGGAAGCTGATAAAGCCGCAGGAGGAATGGGAGGGCAGTAATTTTGGGTTGAATTTTGGGGTTAGGATTAAGTTTGTGCATAGACCCATACAAATGGAAAGGTCAGAAAATATGTTGAAGGGGATGTGCATTTGTAGTTAGAGAATGTGATGCCGGCAGGAGCCAACAGATATAGCAGTAATACCCAATAGCCAGTTTCCTAAATAACTATCTGCTTTATGTAAAATTGAACCAACGTACAAGTCTATTTCATTTCACAAATTTAAATTGAACTCCAAATAAAAAAACATTGCAAAAACCTGAAGCGTATATTATAATAAGTTGAACTAAAATTGAACTTCGCACCAGGGAGGTGACAGGATGCAGGATAACGTTTTTTGTCTGAGACTACAGGAGATAATGGCAGAAAGAAATATTAAACAGGTGGATGTTGTTCGGGCAGCACAGGAAAGAGGAATCAAGCTGGGAAAGAGCCATATCAGTCAGTATGTAAGTGGGAAAACCATTCCCCGGGACAATATTCTGCAGTTTTTGGCAGAGTATTTAATGGTAGACAGAGAGTGGCTGAGCGGCAGTTCAAATACTGTGAGAAGTGAAATTGAACCCATACAAAAAGAAAGCATGACAGAGTCAAAAGGAGTGGATGCTATGCGTGAAATAAAGAAATCATCAAAATTAAATAATGTGTTATATGACGTTAGAGGACCTGTAGTTGATGAGGCGGCACGAATGGAGGAATCAGGGACCAAGATTTTAAAATTGAACATAGGAAACCCTGCCCCCTTTGGCTTCTGTGCGCCGGATGAGGTGATTTATGATATGCGCAGCCAGCTGACGGAATGTGAAGGCTATTCTGCGTCCAAAGGACTCTTTTCCGCCAGAAAGGCGATTATGCAGTATATGCAGAATAAAAATGTACCCAACGTTACCATAGAGGATATTTATACGGGAAATGGGGCCAGTGAGCTGATTAATTTAAGTATGTCGGCCCTTCTTGATTCGGGAGATGAGGTGCTGGTTCCCTCGCCGGATTATCCTCTGTGGACTGCCTGCGTTACTCTGGCAGGAGGTAAAGCAGTTCATTATATCTGTGATGAGCAGGCAGAATGGTATCCGGATATTGAGGATATTAAGAAAAAAGTAACGGACAGAACCAAGGCTATCGTTATTATCAATCCAAACAATCCCACAGGGGCTTTGTATCCCAAGGAGATTCTGCAGCAGATTGTAGAAGTGGCAAGGCAGCATCAGCTGATTATTTTTTCGGATGAAATCTACGATCGGTTAATTCTGACGGAAGATGAACATATTTCCGCGGCTTCTCTGGCACCGGATTTATTCTGTGTAACCTTCAGCGGATTATCAAAATCGCATATGGTTGCAGGCTACCGTATCGGATGGATGGTGCTTAGTGGAAATAAACATATGGCAGAAGATTATATTCAGGGAATTAATATGC